>Ga0308169_10000065_pt1 | contig 245755 bp, 221 predicted proteins | sample PhyBR1_2_FD_202139 | JGI IMG/M metagenome (GOLD analysis project Ga0308169, IMG submission 202139) | Phyllosphere microbial communities from UC Gill Tract Community Farm, Albany, California, United States - DLSLSB.R1 | ecosystem: Host-associated > Plants > Phyllosphere > Unclassified | place... | reverse complement strand
CAACGACCACCTGCCGGAAAACATCATCGATCCGGAAGCGATCGAAGGCATCATCGCGACCTTCAACGACATGGGCATCGCCGTCTACGAGCGCGCCCCGGAAGCGGAAATGATGCTGCTGTCGGACCAGGCCGTCACGCCGACCAGCGAAGACGAAGTCGAAGCCGCCGCCGCCACCGCGCTGTCGACGGTCGACTCCGACTTCGGCCGCACCACCGACCCGGTGCGCATGTACATGCGTGAAATGGGCGCAGTGTCGCTGCTGACGCGCGAAGGCGAGATCGAAATCGCCAAGCGCATCGAGCAGGGCCTGAAAGACATGGTGCAGGCGATCTCGGCCTGCCCGACCACGATCTCGGAAATCATCGCCCTGTCGCACAAGATCGCCAGCGACGAGCTCAAGATCGACGACGTGGTGGACGGCTTCGTCGACCAGAGCGACACCACGCCGCCGGCCGCCAGTGCCGCTGCGGCAGCGGCGGCTGCGAGCGGATCTGCGGACGACGAGGAAGAGGAAGAAGAAGAGATCGAGGAAGAAGAAGAGGGCGACGGCGCCAATGCCGGCGGCGCCGCGGCCGGCTATTCGGCCGAGCAACTGGCCCAGCTGCGCAAGATGGCGCTGGAAAAGTTCGCCCTGATCGAAAAGCAGTTCGACCGCATGGGTCACTCGTTCAAGACCGAAGGCTACGGCTCGGACAACTACAACGAAGCGCAAGAAATCATCTCGTACGAGCTGCTGGGCATCCGCTTCACCGCGAAAGTGGTGGAGAAGCTGTGCGACACGCTGCGCGGCCAGATGGACGAAGTACGTTCGATCGAGCGCGCCGTGCTGGACATCTGCGTGAACCGCTGCGGCATGCCGCGCGCCCACTTCATCAAGGTGTTCCCGGGTAACGAGACCGACCTGCAATGGGGCGACCGCGAAGTCGACTGCGCGTATCCGTACAGCGCGGTATTGAGCCGCAATCTGCCGGCGATCAAGGAACTGCAACAGCGCATGATCGACCTGCAGGCGCGCGTGGCGCTGCCGCTGGCAGACCTGCGCAAGATCAACAAGCAGATGGCAGCCGGCGAAAAGCGTGCCCGCCAGGCCAAGCGCGAAATGACGGTGGCCAACCTGCGCCTGGTGATTTCGATCGCGAAGAAGTACATCAACCGCGGCCTGCAATTCCTGGATCTGATCCAGGAGGGCAATATCGGCCTGCTCAAGGCGGTCGACAAGTTCGAATACCGTCGCGGTTATAAATTCTCGACCTATGCGACCTGGTGGATCCGCCAGGCCATCACGCGTTCGATCGCCGACATGGCGCGCACCATCCGCGTGCCGGTGCACATGATCGAAACGATCAACAAGATGAACCGCATCTCGCGTCAGATCATGCAGGAAACCGGCTCCGAGCCGGATCTGCCGACCCTGGCCGCCAAGATGGAAATGCCAGAGAACAAGGTCCGCGAGATCATGAAGATCGCCAAGGAGCCGATTTCGATGGAAACCCCGATGGGCGAGGACGGCGATTCGCAGCTGGGCGACTTCATCGAAGACAACGCCACGCTGGCGCCGCTGGACGCTGCGCTGCATGCGTCGATGCGCAATGTGATCAAGGAAGTGCTCGATTCGCTGACCCCGCGCGAAGCGAAGGTGCTGCGCATGCGTTACGGCGTCGAGATGTCGAACGACCACACGTTGGAAGAAGTGGGCAAGCAGTTCGACGTGACCCGTGAGCGGATTCGTCAGATCGAAGCCAAGGCGATGAGCAAACTGCGCCAGCCATCGCGTTCGGACAAACTCAAGACGTTCCTGCATAACCAATAATTCGTTGTTGGTGCAGACGAAAAAAAACCGCCCGGTGTGAACCGGGCGGTTTTTTTATATGCGATCAACCGGTATTGCGCAGGCCGGCCGCGACCCCGTTGATCGACAAATGAATCCCCCGATGCACGCGCGGATCGGCTTTCTCCGGGTCGCCCGTGAGCGCACGGCGGCGATGAATCAGCTCCACCTGCAAGTGGTTCAGCGGGTCGAGATACGCAAACCGGTTCTGGATCGAGCGCGCCAGCAGCGGATTGCCGGCCAGGCGTTCGCTGGCGCCGGTGATCGACTCCAGGCAGCGGATCGTCGCGCCGTGCTCGTCGACGATGCGGCGGAAGATGCGCTCGCGCAGTTCGACATCGGCCACCAGGCTTGAGTAGCGCGAGGCGATGGCGAGATCGGTCTTGGCCAGCACCATGTCCATGTTCGACAGCAGCGTGGCAAAGAACGGCCAGTCGCGGAACATGGTGCGCAGTTGGTCGAGGCGCGCTTCGCGGTGGTCGCCATCGTCGAGCCAACCCTGCACGGCGGACGCAAACCCATACCAGCCCGGCAGCAGCAGGCGGCACTGGCCCCACGAGAAGCCCCACGGAATCGCGCGCAGGTCTTCGATGCGGCGCGTCGACTTGCGTGACGCCGGACGCGAGCCGAGGTTCAGCTCCGCGATCTCGGCGATCGGCGTGGCCTCGAAGAAGTAGTCGGTGAAGCCCGGGGTGTCGTACACCAGGTTGCGGTAGGCCTTATAGGCGCGGTTCGACAGCTCGGCCATCACGGCCTCGAAACGCTGCAATTGCTGCGCGTGTTCGCCGTTACCCGACGGCGGGCTCAAGCTCGCTTCCAGCGTCGCCGCCACCAGCAGCTCCAGGTTGCGCCGGCCGATCTCGGCGTTCGAGAACTTGGAGGCGATGATCTCGCCCTGTTCGGTCAGGCGGATCTGGCCGTTGACGGTGCCCGGCGGCTGGGCGCGGATCGCGTCGTAGCTCGGGCCACCGCCGCGGCCCACGGTGCCGCCGCGGCCGTGGAACAGGCGCAGCTTGATATGGCGCGCCTTGAATACCGCCACCAGTTTGAGTTCGGCCTGGTACAACTCCCAGTTCGAGGTCAGGAAGCCGCCGTCCTTGTTCGAGTCGGAGTAGCCGAGCATGACTTCCTGCAGGCGGCCCTGTTTCTCGATCACGTTCGCCACCAGGGGCAGCGCCATCCACTCGTCCATGATGGCGGCGGCGCGCTGCAGGTCGGGAATGGTTTCGAACAGCGGGATCACCATCACGTCGTTGGCGCCGGCGTTTACCCGCATCAAGCCCGTTTCCTTCTGCAGCAACAGCACTTCGAGCAGGTCGGACACGGTCTCGGTATGCGAGATGATGTAGTTGCGGATCGCGCGCGGGCCGTAGCGCAGGCGGATTTCGCGCGCGGCGCGCAGCACGCCCAGTTCGGAGTTGGTCTCCTCGCCATAGGTTTCATACGGTGAGAGCAGGGGGCGCGGCTGTTCGAGTTCCTTGAGCAGCAGGGCGCGTTTTTCTTCTTCGGACAGTGCCGCGTAATCCGGCTCGACGCCGGCGCGCGCGAACAGTTCGGCCAGCACGCGTTCGTGGATGTCCGAGCTCTGGCGCATGTCGAGCGAGGCCAGGTGAAAACCGAAGATGCGCGCCGCGCGCAGCAGGCCGGCCAGGCGTGGCTGGATCAAGACCGCGCCGTGGTTCTGGCGCAGCGAATCGGCCAGCACCTCGAGGTCGGCGGCGAACAGTTCCGGATCCAGATAGGGCGCGGCGTGGCCGACTTCGCGGCGCAGGATGTGGCCCACGCCCAGTTCGCGCGCGGTGGCTGCCAGGCGCGCGTAGATGCCGATCAGCGCGCGCCGGTATGGTTCGTCGCTGCGGTGCGGCGAGTTGTCGGGCGAGTTTGCGGCCAGCAGTTCCAGCGCCGGGCTGACGTCGATCAGCAGCGTGGAGGCCGACAATTCGGCGCCGAGTGCGTGCACCTCGTCCAGATAAAAATCGAGGATCGTGGTCGACTGGCGCGTCAGTGCGTGGCGCATGGTGTCGGCGTTGACGTTCGGGTTGCCGTCACGGTCGCCGCCGATCCAGCTGCCCATCTGCAGGAACGAGGCGGACATTGGTTGCGCATCGGCGCCGTAATGGGCCGCGATCTCGGCCTCGATGTCGTCGTACAGCGCCGGCACTTCGCGCAGGAAGGTGATGCGGTAGTAGGACAGCGCGTTGTCGATCTCGTCGGCCACGGTGAGCTTGGAGTAACGCAGCATGCGCGTTTGCCACAAGGTCGCGATGCGCGCGTGCAGCATGGCTTCGTTGCGCGAGCGTTCCTTGGGCGTCTGCGGCGCGTCGCGTTCGGCCAGCAGGCGCGCGATGTCGTGCTCGGCGTCGAGGATGCTCTTGCGCTGCACCTCGGTCGGGTGGGCCGTGAGCACCGGTGAAATCAGGGCGTCGCGGAAGAATTCGTGCACCGTGTCCTGGCCGACGCCGGCGGCCACCAGTTTGCCCAGCGCGTGGTCGATGCTGCCGGGACGCGCGGCCGAGCCCTTGAGCAGGTGGGCGCGGCGGCGCCGGTTGTGGTGCTGGTCTTCGGCGATGTTGGCCAGGTGCGAGAAATACGAAAAGGCGCGCACCACCGAGATGGTCTGGTCGCGCGTGAGCGCGTGCAGCAGGTCGGTCAGTTCGCGGCCGGCCTCCTGGTCGTCTTCGCGCCGGAAGCGCACGGCTCTCTGGCGGATGGTCTCGACGATGTCGAACACCGCCTCGCCCTCCTGGTCGCGCAGCACGTCGCCGAGCAGGCGGCCGAGCAGGCGGATGTCTTCTTTCAGCGGCGCGTCCTTGTCGGCGCCGGCGGGTACGTCGTGAAGTGCAGCTGGATTGTCCATATCGACCACAAGTTAAAGGTGTTGTGCGATGGCGGGTGGCCACGATCTGCGAAGTGCCCCCATGCTAAAATTTGTGATCTTATGCAAGGGGCTGAGTACTGGCATCGTCCAGGTCGGCCCGACGACAGTGAAAGAATCCGTGCTAAACGTTACTGAAACCGCTATTCAACAAACTTCCGGGCAGGCGCCTGTGCAAGCCCCCGCCAAACTGATTATCGCATCGCGCGAGAGCCGCCTCGCCATGTGGCAGGCGCGGCATGTGCGTGACCGGCTGGCGGCATTATATCCACACTGTAGCGTCGAAATTCTCGGAATGACAACACGGGGCGACCAGATCCTCGACCGCACCCTGTCCAAGGTCGGCGGCAAGGGCCTGTTCGTCAAGGAGCTCGAAGTCGCCATGGCCGAGGGCCGCGCCGATCTGGCCGTGCACTCGCTCAAGGACATGCCGATGGAGCTGCCGGAAGGCTTCGAGCTCACGGCCGTGCTGGAACGCGAAGACCCGCGCGACGCGTTCGTGTCGAACGATTACGCCAGCCTGGATGCGTTGCCGCCCGGCGCGGTGGTCGGCACCAGCAGCCTGCGCCGCCAGGCGCTGATCTCGGCGCGCTATCCGCAGCTGGTGATCCAGCCGCTGCGTGGCAACCTCGACACGCGTCTGGGCAAGCTCGATCGCGGCGACTATGCAGCGATCATCCTGGCTGCGGCCGGCCTCAAACGGCTCGGCATGGAGAGCCGCATCCGCGCTGTGCTGGCGCCGGAACTGAGCCTGCCGGCAGCCGGCCAGGGCGCGATGGCGATCGAAATCCTCAGCGGCGCGCGCAGCGACGGCGTCGACCTGCGTGCGGTGCTGGAACCGCTGAACCACGTCGACACCGCCGCCGCTGTCACGGCCGAGCGCAAGGTGTCGCGCATCTTTGGCGGCAGCTGCCAGATTCCGCTGGCGGCTTTTGCCACCATCGAGGGTGACCAGATGCGCCTGCGCGCGATGGTCGCCACGCCGGATGGATCGCGCAGCGCGCATGCCGAAGTCTCGGGCCCGGCGGCGCAGCCGGAATACCTGGGCGAACAGGTGTCGGACCTGTTGGCGCAGCAGGACGCGAACGCGATCCTGGCGCTGTGTCGCCAGGAAGCTGCGCAGGACGATGCCTGAGTTGGATCGATTGCCTGATGCGCAATTGGGCCAGGTGAGCAGGCCGGCGGTCGTCATCACCCGTCCGCGCCAGCAGGCCGGCGCGCTGGCGCAGGCGGTGGCGGCGCTCGGGCGCACGCCGGTGCTGTTGCCGCTGCTCGAGATCGCGCCGCTCGACGATCCGGCGCCGCTGCGCGTGGCGCTGGCGGACCTGGTGGATTCGGCTGATCCTGCGGCGCTGGTCGCCTTTGTGTCGCCGAATGCGATCGATGCCGCGTTTGCCCAGATCGGCGCCTGGCCGCTGTCGGTGCCGGTCGCGATCGTGGGCGAGGGCAGCCGCGCGGCGCTGGCGCGTCATGGCGTCGCCAGTCCGGCTTACACCATTTTTAGCCCGGCCGACAGTGCGCACAGCGATTCGGAACACCTGCTGGCCAGTCTCGACCTGGCGGCGTTGAAAGGCCGGCGCGTCCTGATCGTGCGCGGCGACGGCGGGCGCGAGCTGCTGGCCGACGCCTTGCGCGCCGCCGGGGCCAGAGTCGAAGCGGTCACTGCCTACCGGCGCAGCGTCCCGGTGCTGGACCAGGAACTGGGCGCACGCTTGCGCGCCTTGCTGGCGCAGCCAAACGACTGGATAATCACGAGCTCGGAAGCCCTGCGCGGCCTGGCGCGGCTGGTTGAACAACTCGACCCGGCCGGCGGCATGGGAGCGCTGCGCGCACAGCGCCTGATCGTGCCGCACGCGCGCATTGCCGCCAGCGCGCGCGCGCTCGGCTTGATGCAGGTGACCGAGACCGGATCGGGGGATGCACGCCTATTAGCAGCGTTACAATCACAATAATGAACGAATTGCCGAACAATCCAGACCATCCCCAGCTGCCGGGGCCAGACGCCCCGAGTCTCCACAAGCCTGAGCCGGCCGCCGCGCCGCCTGTCGCAGCCCCGGCTTCCGCAGCCCCGGCTGCCGCATCGTCCGCCAGCGCCGGCGGCTTGCCGCCGAACGGTTTGCCGCCGGCCGTGAGCGCGCCGCGCATGGGTGGCCCCAGTGCGTCAGGACTGGTCGAGCGCCTGACGCGGCCACTGCCGCTGGCGATCATCGTGCTGGCCGCGCTGCTGGCGGTGCAGACCATTTCGTCGCACAACCGCATCAATTCGCTGCGCCAGGACATGGCGCGCAGCCTGCAGAAGAACAATGCAGTCAGCGCCGAGACAGCGACGCTGGCGCGCGACGTGGCCGACCAGTCGAAGGAACTGCAGATCAAGGTCGGGGTGCTGGAAAGCCGCCAGAGCGAGGCCCAGAGCCAGCAACTGGCGCTCGAGCAGCTCTACAAGGATTTGTCGCAGAACCGCGACGAGTGGGCGCTGTCCGAGATCGAACAGGTGTTGTCGACCGCCAGCCAGCAGCTGCAACTGGCCGGCAATGTGCAGGGCGCGCTGATCGCGCTGCAGAACGCCGACCGCGCGGTGTCGCGCTCGGACACGCCGCAATTCCTGTCGATCCGGCGCGCCATCGCCCTGGACATCGAAAGACTCAAGGGCATGCCGGCGGTGGACCTGGCCGGCGTGGCGCTGCGCCTGGACAACGTGATCGGCCAGGTCGACACGCTGCCGATGCTGTCCGACGAAAAGCCGCTGTTGCCGGTGGCGCCGCTGCGCGGATCGCGTCCCGCTGCGGTGGCTGGCGGCGCCGGTGCGAAAGCGGGCGCCGCGCCCGATCCGGCAGCGCCAGGCGTCGGCCAGCGCCTGCTGCAGAACTGGAGCTTGTGGAGCCAGGAAATGTGGGACGACGTGCGCCAGCTGATCCGGGTGCGCAGCGTCGAGCATCCGGAAGCGCTGATGCTCTCGCCCCAGGAAGCCTTCTTCGTGCGCGAAAACCTCAAGCTGCGTTTGTTGAACGCGCGCCTGGCGCTGTTGTCGCGCAACGAGGCGACCTTCCGCGACGACATCGCCACCGCCCAGGCCACGCTGAACAAGTATTTCGACACCCGCGCGCGCGTCACCCAGTCGGCCCAGGCGCTGCTGCGCCAGGTGCAGGCGAATAACCTGACGATCGAAATGCCGACCCTGGCGGGCAGCCTGAACGCCGTGCGCAACTATAAAGCGAAGCAATAAGCATGCGTTTACTCCTCTGGTTAGTTGCGCTGATGGCGGCTGCCATCGGCATCGCCGTGACCGCGCGCTTCAATCCGGGCAACGTGGTGCTGCTGTATTCGCAGTACCGGGTCGACATGTCGCTCAACCTGGCGGTCGTGCTGCTGGCGGCGCTGTTCGTTGTCGTCTACGGCCTGGTGCGGGCGTTCTACGCCACCGCGCGCATGCCGCAGCGCGTGGCCGCCTACCGCCAGCGCAAGCGCGAGCGCGAAGGCAACAAGGGCTTGCGCGACGCCATCAAGGCGCTGTTCGAAGGCCGCTTTGGCCACGCCGAAAAGGCCGCCATGCGCGCCGCCGAGTTGCCCGAGAATGCCGGGCTGGCGTCGCTGATCGGCGCGCGCGCCGCGCACCGCATGCGCGAGCCGGCGCGGCGTGACGCCTGGCTGGCCGGCGTGGCGCACGACACGTCGCTCAAGACTGCGCGCCTGATGACGGTGACTGAATTGCTGGTGGACGACCATCAGCACGACGCCGCGCTGCAGGCGGTGGATGAACTGTTCGCCAGCGGCCAGCGCCATATCCACGCGCTGCAGTGGGCCATGAAGGCGAATCAGCAGGCGCGCAACTGGCCCGAGGTGCTGCGCCTGGTGCGCATCCTCGACAAGCGCAAGGCGCTGCATCCGGCGCTGGCCAATCGCCTGCGCGAGCTGGCCTATCAATCGCTGCTGGGCGAGGGCGGCCATGATGCCGAGTCGATCCGCCGCACCTGGGCCGGCGTGCCGGCGCTGGAACGCACTGCGCCGTTCATCGCGGCGCGCGCCGCCGAAGCGTTCAATGCGCGTGGCCTGCACGACGAGGCGCGCGCGATTGCCGAAGAGTCGCTCAAGGCCGGCTGGGATGAGCGGGTGGTGCGCGCCTATCGCGACGCCGCCGCACCGGTCGGCTCGCCGACGCTGCTGGCCCAGATCGAGAGCTGCGAACAGTGGCGCAAGACGCGGCCGCAGGATGCGGAACTGGCGTTGACGCTGGGTTCCTTGTGCCTGAAGCAAAAGTTGTGGGGCAAGGCGCAGCGCTACCTGGAGCAGGCGCTGTCGGACGCGCTCGATGCGCCAATGGTGCGCGAGGCGCACCTGAAGCTGGCGCAGATGCATGAAGCGCTGGGGCAAGAGGCGGAGGCGGCGCGGCATTACCGGCAGTGCGCGCTGGCCAGTATTTTGTGATTCGTCGATCGGGCTGGGTTGGGTGGACGGCTTTCCCAATCCGCGCGTTCAAATAACGGCTATTCGGCCGCTCGAGGCGTCCCTGCGTAGGGTTGGCGGCCCGGCCGCCGACGCGGCGGCCGGCGCTAAGGTGATAGCTGGCAGCAAGATCACCCGGCACGGGATCGGCGCCGATAACAATCCACGCGTCGGCGGCGGGGCCGCCAACCCTACGTCAGGTCGATGCTTATCAAACGGTTGCAACCCAGGCTGGCTCGTCGTTTGCATCAGGCGCCTCGCACCATTGCCCGCCGCCTCTGCGCACAGGCCATGTCGCATTCGCTATAATGACGGTCTATTATTGACTCTTGAGCAACCAAGGACCATCCATGAGCCTGAATAACGTCCCAGCCGGCAAAGACGTGCCGAACGATTTCAACGTCATCATCGAAATCCCGATGAACGCCGACCCGGTCAAGTACGAGGTCGACAAGGACAGCGGCGCGATCTTCGTCGACCGCTTCATGGGTACCGCCATGCACTATCCGTGCAACTACGGCTACGTGCCGCAGACCATCGCCGACGATGGCGACCCATGCGACGTGCTGGTCATCACCCCGTTCCCGCTGCCGCCGGGCGTGGTGGTGCGTTGCCGCGCGCTGGGCGTGCTCAAAATGACCGATGACGGCGGCGGCGACGCCAAAGTGATCGCCGTGCCGGTCGAAAAAGTGCTGCCGATGTACAAGAAGATCCAGTCGCTGGACGATCTGGAAGAACTGCGCGTCAAGCAAATCCAGCACTTCTTCGAGCACTACAAGGATCTGGAACCGGGCAAATGGGTCAAGATCGAAGGCTGGGCGGGCATCGACGAAGCCAAGGCCGAGCTGGTCAACGGCGTGGAAGCGTTCAAGAAGCTGGGCCAGGCCTGAGTTACAACCGGCTGAGCCACAGCAGGCTCAGCCGAATCCAGGCTTGAGCTGGCTGTAGCGCTCAAGCCGGATCCAGGCAACTGCCGCGACAAGCCGGCGCCCGCAAGGGCCGCCGGCTTTTTTGCGTCCCGCGCCTTTGCCGGTCGCTGCCTCGGCGCCGCTTCATCATGCGTTGCTTCAGCATCGACTGCTTCAGCATCTGCTGCTTCGGCAACTGCTGCGTCGGCAGCCACTCCTGTAGCAGCGTGGCTTGACCAGCTTCGCTTTACCACCCGATATCGCGCAGCAGCGGATAGGTCAGGTCGCGCGGCGGCGTCACCACATGCGGCAGGTCGTCATTGATCGACGGCTCCATCAGCTGGTTCGGCCGCGCTTCGGTGGTGTAGTGCGAGACCGACGAACCCGGCGCGTTGATGCTCGGCGTATACATCAGCATGCGGCGCTGGGCGTCGGCGCCGGCCAGGCGCGTGGCGTCGACGCCGAGCCCTGCCACGACCCCGGAGCGGGTGCGCGAGCGCTGCAGCAGCGACGCTTTCAGCTTCTGGCCGTCGGCCTGGGTCACGCGTACCGAGGCGATCGTGATCGCCGGATCGCTGCCGGGCAGGCCGGCCACCTCGCCGGGCACCACATCGGCCAGCACCATGCCGATTGCGCCGGCAGCCTGGACGTTGCGCGCCTTGACCACGAAATCGCAGGTGCCGCGGTCGACCAGTGCGATGTTGCCGCGCACGGCGAGCGCATTGGTGGCGTCGAGCGGCGTGCAGGCCAGGCCAAGGCCGTTGCCTTGGTCGACCACCGGCATCAGCTGTCCGCTCAGCGGCGTGGTCGACAGCGGCGCACCAAACGAAGCGTCGCCCACCGCATAGTTGCCCGCCGCGCCGCCCGCGTTGGCGCCGCTGATCGTCAGTTGCGGCGCCGCCGCCAGCGCGGCCGGCACTGCCGCAGTGACGTTGGCGCCATTCCACGACAGGCCGCGCCAGGCGATTGCCGAAGCCACCCGTTCGGCGTCGCTCATCTGGACCCACAGTTTCTCGGTGCGGTTGTCGATCAGGTAGTGGTCCCAGACCGACGGAGTGTCCTGGATCTGGGCGCCGGTCTCGTCGTCGGTGAAGGTCTGGAAGCCGAATCCGTGCGCCATTTCGTGCAGCAGCGTGGTGACCAGGTCGATGCCGTCGCCGGCATTGTTGTCGAAGCCGAGGTAGAAGGTCAGGCCGGGCACGCAGTCGGCGAACAGCCCGAGCCGCGAATTGAAGCGCGCGATGATGTGCGGCACGGTCGGCGCGCTGACATCCAGGCCCTGCAGCTTGCTGGCCAGCGCAGCCGGATACCAGGTATTGGCGCGTGGCGCACCGGGGAAGTCGCTCCAGATCTGGTTGGCGCCGGCCGAGCCGAGCACGGCGCCGGTGGCGTTGCAGGCCAGCGGCACGAACGAAGCGCCGACACGGATCGGCACGTTGCTGACCAGGGTCGCGCCCCAGATGTCGGCCGCGCGCTGGAAGGCATTGAGGCGCTGCTCGCCCAGCGTGGTGCCAGGGTTGCCGCCAACCGGTGCGGCCGGGGTCGGATCGTTGAAGCCGATGCCCGGTGCGTTCTGGTTGACGATCACGATGGTGGCGGCACGCGCGAAGCCGGCATTGGCGAACGTGGCCAGGGCCAGCAAGACGATGGCCGCGGCGCGGGCGCAGGCATTGGCGCCGAGACTGGCGCCGAGGGTCTTAAGGGTGATCATGGCGAGCCTCCTGTTCGGCGCCTGACGCGGGTTGGGCGAGGGCGCGTCCGGCGGCGTCGGCGCCCTGCACGCACTGTTGGTCAAGCTTGCCGTCCGGACCGCGCTTGATCACCGAATACACCAGGCCGCGTTCGCCAAGCTCCACGTGACGTCGGCCATCGGGGCCGGTGACCATGGCCGGCTGGGCCGGCGCCGCCAGCGCGGCCGGACCCGTGCGCTGCAGTGCGCGCATTTCGGTCGGGGTCGGGGCGCGCAAGCGGCCGGTCTCGGCGTCGCGCACGACAGTCAGGCCTTGCGTGGCGCCGGTCTGGGGCGTGGTCTGGGTTGCACTCTGCGCCGAGACGAGCGGCGCAGCTTGCGCCGGCGTGTGGCCGGCGGCGCCGGCGGCCGAAGATAGCGCGGCCAGCGATAACAGAAGTAATGGGGCAGCGATTCGCATGTTGTTCTCCTGAAGCCTTATTGACCGAGGCGGCGCCGCGCCAGGCCGAGCAGGCCCAGGCCGCCGGCCAGCAACAACCAGCTGCCCGGCTCGGGCACCGCGGTAACGACGCGCACGGTGTCCAGGCCGATGTAGCTGAGCGTGGCGGCGTCGCCCAGGTAGCGGAAGGCGAAACGTCCTGGCCCTTCGACAGTGAGGTCGGCGTTCCATTGCTGCCAGTTGGTGGGGAAGGCGCTGTCGCCGCCGATTGTCGTCAATAGCGTGCCGAAGGACGCGGCATCGGCGCCGCTGCCGGCGCCGAAGCGCACTTCGAGCAGGTCGTCGAAGGGGGCCGCTTCGCGGTTGGTGAAGAACGACAGCGTGGTCAGACCGCGCAAGGTGAGCGTGGGCGTGATCAGCCAGTTGTCGACGATGCCGAGGCCGTTGGCGGCGCCGAGGAAGTTGGCGCCGGCATACGAATTTGCAGGACCGCCCTGGGCGGCAAAGATGCCCGCATTGCCCTGGAACCAGCCGCTGCCGGGCGGCAGGCTGCGGTTGATGCTGTCCCATTCGGTCAGCGCATCCAGGTTGGCGAAACCTTCGTCGAGCACGGTGACGGCGGCGTGCGCCGGGGCGCTGGCTGCGGCGGCGACAAGCGCTGCGGCGGCCGCCGAACTGCGGAGTGTAAGCCGTTTCATGAAGATGTCTCTCTGTTGAGCCAGAAGGATGGAAGCCCCCGCGCTGGCAAACGACGAGGCCATTGCCTTCTTCATAATATGAACAGGGAGTGCACGGGTATTGATGTTGGATGAACGGTCCAAGCCGTCCGTTCGGGCTGGCTCAAGAAGAAATATGGAACTATTTTGCTCATCAATCTGCGTTGTTGAGCTCGCCAAAATGCAACGAGGCCTCCGCAGAGGCCTCGAACGATGCAAGTGCGCTAGCGTCGTCGCGCCAGCCACGCGCGCAGGCGCAGCTTGCCGACGATCCCGATCGGGAAGAAGTAGATCGACAGGATGAACAGCACGCCCAGCCACAGCATCCAGCGGTCAGGATGCAGCGCGGCGGCCAGCATCGGCACGCCTGACAGCGCGTCCGAGCCATGCCCCATCAGCTCTTTGAGGTAGTTCTGGGCCAGGATGAACAGGGTGGCGCCGACCACCGCGCCGTACATCGTGCCCATGCCGCCGATGACGACGATCAGGAGGATGTCGGTCATCACCTCGAAGCCGAGCGAGGTCTTGGGGCCGACGTAGCGCAGCCACAGCGCCATCAGGGCTCCGGCCAGCGCTGCCACCAGCGCCGCCAGGCAGTTGGCCCAGATGCGGTACAGCACAGTGCGGTAGCCAAGCGCCTCGGCGCGGAATTCGTTTTCGCGGACTGCCTGCAGCACCCGGCCAAACGGCGAATTCACCAGCCGCAGGAGGAACAGGAACAGTGCCAGGGACCCGAAGAACACCAGGTAATAGGTCAGCACCTTGCCATCGACGTAGCGCCCGAAGACTTCGTTCTCGAACAGCAGGAAGCTGGGCGACAGCACTTCGGGCACGCTGAACGTGACGCCGTCTTCGCCGCCGGTGAAGTCGGACAGTTGCGACGCCAATACGGCAAATGAAGACGCCACCGCCAGCGTGATCATGGCGTAGAAGATGGCGCGTACGCGCAGTGCAAACAGGCCGACCACCAGCGCCAGCGCCAACGCCAGTAGCAGCGCGATGCCGAGGCCGGCCATTGCCACGCCCCAGGTCGGTTCATCGACGCGCGCCAGCGCCAATCCGATGCCGTAGGCACCAATGCCGTAGAACATGGTGTGCGCGAACGAAACGATGCCGGTGTAGCCCAGCAGCAGGTCGTAGGAGGCGACCAGCACGATATACACGCAGATGGTGGCGGCAGTGTTGAGTGGCCGTGCGCCCCCGAACAGGAACGGCGCGAAGGCCAGGCCGAACAGGATCAGCAGCAGTACGCCGGTGAGGGTGCGGCTGCGCGGCAGGTCGCCGGAGAGAAGTCGGTGCAGCATGCTTACCTCTGCGCCATGGAGTACAGGCCGGCCGGGCGCCACAGCAGGATCGCGATCATCAGGGAGATGTTCGAGACCAGCGCGATCTTGGGCGCCAGGAAGCCGGCGTAGTTGGCCACCAGCGCCGTGAGCAGGGCCCCGATGAAGCAGCCGCCTACCGAGCCCAGGCCGCCGATGATGACGACAATAAAAATCATCACCATCAGCTCGCCACCCATGGCCGCGTTCAGGGTTTCCTTGTACAGGCCCCACATCACGCCGCCCAGGCCGGCCAGCGCCGAGCCGGCCGCGAACACGGCCACGAACAGGCGCCGGATGCGGTAGCCGAGCGCCTCGACCATCTCGCCGTTCTCGACGCCGGCGCGGATCAAGAGGCCGATCCTGGTGCGATTGAGCACCAGGAACATGACGGCGAATACCACCAGCCCGACCACCACCGCCACCAGCCGGTATTTTTCGATCGCCGCATCCTGGAACAGGATTGCGCCGCGCAGCGCGGTGGGTAGTGGCAACGGGATGGTTTCGGCACCCCAGATCACATGGATCAATTGTTCGGCCACGATCATGCCGCCCATCGTGATCAGGATTTGTTTTAAATGCTGGCCATACACCGGCATGATGATGATGCGCTCGAACGCCCAGCCAAGCAAGCCCGTGACCAGCATTGCCAGCAGCACGGCCAGCGCCAGCACGCCCAGGTTGAGCAGCAGCGAATCGACTTCGAGCCAGCCGCGCATCGGCAGCAGCACGGTGGTGGCGGCAAACGCGCCGACCGAGACAAAGGCGCCGTGGCCGAAGTTCAGCACGCTCATCAGGCCGAACACCAGTGTCAGGCCGCTGGCCATAATAAAAATCATCATTCCCATCGCCAGGCCGGCGACGCTGAGGGTGACCCAGGTGGGAAAGCTCCCGACCAGCGGCAGCATGAGCAGCATCAGCGCAGGCACGAGGAGCAGCGGCGCGACGTCTAGGCGCGGCGCCGGTAGTGCGGCCTCCTGCTGGGGGAGGGGTGAGGTTGCACGCATGTCGATTCCTTATTGGTGACTGTCGAGCGCCAGCCCGAGCAGGCGCTGCTGCAGCGCGGCGTCGCCTGCCAGCGCCGCCATGGTGCCGGCATGCGCGACGCGGCCGTCGTCCATCACGCTCAGGCTGTCGCCCAGCGAGCGCACGAAATTGAAGTTCTGCTCGACCAGCAAGATGGTGGTGTCGTGTTCCTTGAGTTCGCGAAACGCGGCGATCAGGCTGTGCACGATGCTCGGCGCCAGGCCCTTGGTCGGCTCGTCGACCAGCAGCAGCTTGCGCGGCTCGACGATTGCGCGCGCGATCGCCACCATCTGCTTCTGGCCACCGGACAGGTTGCCGGCCTGGGTATGCCAGAACTTGCGCAGGGCCGGGAAGAAGCCGCAGATCCAGTCGACCCGCGTCGCATCCAATGCGCCGCTGCGCGCCGCCAGCAGCAGGTTCTCGCGCACCGTCAGTTCCGAGAACACGGCCATGTTTTCGGGCACGTAGGCGATGCCGGCGCGGGCGATGTCGGGCGTGGCCAGTTTGGTGATGTCGCGCCCGTCAAAACGGATGCTGCCTGCGCTGGCCTTCCACAGGCCCATGATGGTGCGCAGCGTGGTGGTCTTGCCGGCGCCGTTGCGGCCCAGCAGCACCGCCAGGCCACCGCGCGGCACGACCAGGTCGACGCCCTGCAGGATGTGGTACTGGCCGATGCGGGTGTGCACGCCGGAGAGCTGCAGCAGCGGCTCGGCGGCGTCGGAATCAGGCGTGAGCATGTTCGGATTCGGGTGTTCCAAGATAGGCTTCCTGTACGATTTTCGATTGCATGACCGCGCCCGGTTCGCCGTCCGCCACCAGGGCGCCGTTGTGCAGCACCACGATGCGGTCGGCCAGCTGGCGCACCACGTCCATCTTGTGCTCGACCAGCAGCACGGTCTTGTTGCCGTCCCGCTTGACCTCGCGGATCAGGTCGAGCACGGTCGGCACCTCGTCCACGCTCATGCCGGCGGTTGGCTCGTCGAACATCATCACGCTCGGTTCCAACGCCAGCAGGATCGCCACTTCCAGCTTGCGCTGGTCGCCGTGCGACAGGGCGCCAACGAACATGTCGCGCCGCGCAATCAAGGCCACCCGTTCCAGGTAATGCTCGGCACGCGCGATCAGTTCCTTGTGACTCGACCAGATCGAAAAGAAGTGCAGACCGAGGCCGGCATGGCTCTGCACGGCGAGGCGTACGTTCTCGATCACGGTCAGATGCGGGAACAGATTGGTGAGTTGAAAAGCGCGGCCAATGCCGAGCCGGGTGCGGCGGGCGGCGCCGTCTTTTGTAATGTCGCGCCCGTGCAGGCGCACGCTGCCGCTGCTGGCCGCCAGCTGGCCCGAGACCAGGTTGAAGTAGGTGGTCTTGCCGGCGCCGTTGGGGCCGACGATCACGGTCAAGCTGCCGGGATAGAAATCCGCGCTCACCGCGTTTACCGCCACGTGGCCGCCAAAGCGGATGGTGAGGTCGCGGGTCGAGAGCGATGGCGCGCCGATGTCGATGGCGGTCGTCATGTCAGCGTTTGTTGCGCACCGGCAGCGGCATCTCGCTGGCGGGAATCTCGCGCACCAGTTCCAGCAAATCCCACTCGTTCTTCTGGTCCTTCTTGATCTTGAAGTGGTACATCGGCTGGATCGCCTGGTGGTCCTCCTTGCGGAACGTCATCGTTCCCTTGGGCGTTTCAAAACGCATGCCTTCCATCGCCGCCGCCAGTTTGTCGCCATTGCCGTCGCCGACCTTGGACAGCGCCGCGACCACGGCGCCGGCCGCCGCCATGCCGCCGGCGGTGAACATGTCGGGCGGGGTCTTGAAGCGCTTGGTATGTTCCTGGACGAACCAGTCGTTCATCCTGGTTTTGGGGAAGTCGTAGTAGTAATAAATCGTGCCCTGGGTGCCGGCGAAGTTTTTCCAGGTCTTCATCACTGGCAGGATATTGCCGCCGGGGGAGAGCGTAATGCCGTAGCGCTCCGGCTTCAGATCGGCGATCTTGTTCATCGGGTTGGGGCCGGCCCAGACGATCTGCAGGATGCGCGGTTGCGGCTTGTCCTTCAACGCGTCGAACAGGCGCTGCGATGAGGCGGTGAAGTCGGTGGTGGTCATCGGCGCGTACTCTTCGTGCACCACATTGGCCTTGCTGCCGGTGGCGCCCAATGCTTCCTTACCGGCCTTGATCGCGTCGCGCCCGAACGCATAGTCCTGGGTCAGGAAGCCGACGCTGCCGCCTTTCAGGGTGCTGGCCGCGGCCAGCGCGTCCTGCATCGAGCTGCGCGCGGTGCGGAAAATGTACTTGTTCCACTTGTCGCCGGTGATGGCGTCGGCCACGGCCGGCTCGACGATCAGGATTTTCTTGTATTCCCTGGCCACCGGCAGCATCGCCAGCGCCGAGCCGGACGAGGTGGTGCCGACTGCGATGTCGACCCGGTCGTCGCCGTAGGCTTCGGCCAGCAGCGTGCGGCCAAGGTCGGGTTTGCTCTGGTCGTCCTTGACGATCACCTTGATCTTGCGGCCGTTGATGGCCATGGTGCCGCCCGTCAGGTATTCCAGGCCCAGCATGAAGCCGGTTTCAGTTTCGCGGGCGTAGGTTTCCAGGGCGCCGGTTTTGCCGGCGATCAGGGCGACCTTGAAATCCTTGCCTTGCGCCAGGGCGCCAGGCGCGGCGGCGACGGCGCCGAAGGCCAGGGCCAGTGCGATGGCGAGGGGTTTGATGGGATGGGTCATGCTGGTCTCCTTTATCTGTTTTTATGGCACGCGCGCCAGGAAGGCGCAGATCGCCTCGAAGGCATCGGGTTCGGTGAGCATCGGCGCGTGGCCGACGCCCGCGACTTCGGCGTAGGCCATGCCGGGGGCGGCGCCGCGCATCCAGGCAGCCTGGCGCGGCTCGAGCAGGTCGGACAGTTCGCCGCGCACCAGCAAGGTCGGGCGCTCACGGGTGAGCTTGCGAAACGCCATGCGCAGGGCGAGCGAGGTGGTGCTCAAGCGGCCGCTGCCCAGGCTGTTGGCGATGCCCGGGTCGTAGCGTGGGCAGAGCTGGCCGTCGTCCTGCTGCTCGAAGGCGCGTTTGGCCCATTTGGTCCATTCGCTGTCCGGGTTGGCCGGGAAGGCGCAGGCGTTGATGTCGCGCACGTGGCAGGCGGCGTCATCCCAGTTGGCGAACGTGGGTTGCTTGCCGGCGTAGCCGGCGATGCGCGCCAGGCCACGTTGAGACAGCACCGGGCCGACGTCGTTCAGGACGGCGGCGGCGATCAGGTCCAGGCGGCGCGCGGCCAGCGTCATGGTGATCAGGCCGCCCATCGAGGTGCCGACGAACACGGCGCGCGCGATGCCGAGGGCGTGCATCAAGGTCGTGACGTCGTTGGCGTAGACCGGGAGCGCGTAGTTGTCCGGGTTCGGATCGCGCGCGGAGTGGCCGCGGCCGCGCACGTCGATGGCGATTACGCGCCGGCCCATGGCGGCCAGTCGCGGGGCCAGCTCGTCGAAGTCGAGCGAGTTGCGGGTCAGGCCGTGGAGGCATAGTACCGGCAGGCGGGCCGGGCCGCCGGTGCCGGGGTAGTCGCGTGCGTAGAGCGAGAGGCCGTCGCTGCTAAGGTGGCTGATGGGGGTGAAGAGGGGCACGCGGGTGGGTCCTGTGGTGAGCGATTTAGCAGATGGCTTATGAGCCATTTAGCGAGCGGCTCGGTCTATCAAAGTGACTGGCTTTGGTTTGGGAACCTGGGTCCCCGCCAAGGGGGACGCCTGGTCCGGGGATGACGTTCTGGAGCCAACACATCGAACAGGATGTGTTGGCTGGCTCGTCCTTTCAAAACCTGCGTTTAGAACCGCAACTCCAGCGTGGCCGAGATCGTGCGGGGGTTGCCGTAGAACGCAGTCAGGGTGCCTTCATTGCCGAGGGTGGGGAACAGGTAGCCGGCGGTTTTGTAGTGCTCGTCGTTCAGATTCTTGCCGTGCAGGCCGGCGCGCACTTTACCGTCGGCGCGGGTCCAGACGATGCTGGCGTCCCACAACTTGTACGATTCCTGGTCCAGGATCGACACCGTCTCGAACTGGTTGGTGGCGCCCTTGTACGAGACGCTGCCGATCAGCGAGACGCGGCCGGTGCGGCCCATGACCGGCAGCGCGATGTCGTAGTTGGCGCGCAGGTTGGCGGAATTGCGCGGGGTGTTCTGGAACACACGCTGGTCGGCGACATTCACGCCGGCCACGAGGTATTCCTTGTAGTCGGCGTCGATGTAGCTGTACATGCCGGCAAGCATGAAGTTCGGCGTGAAATTGGCGATCGCTTCCAGCTCGGCGCCCTTGATCTTGGCCTTGCCGGCATTGGTGGTGACGCCGGCGAAGCTGTCGTCGCGGCCGTCGCCGTTGGTGTCGATCGCCACCGAGCCGGGAATCTGCACGTCCTGGTAGTCGCTGTAGAACAGGGCGGCGTTGGTGGTGATGCGACCGCCGTTGAAGGCCGACTTCAGGCCGAGTTCCCAGGTCTCGATGGTTTCGGGTGCGTAACCGGCGCGCGCGGTGGCCAGCGGGATGCGGGTGCCGACCACGTTCAGGCGCGGGTCGAACCCGCCGCCTTTGAAGCCTTCGGCGTACGAGGCATACACATTGTGGTCGGGGTTCATCTTCCAGTTGACGGCCACGCGCGGGGTGAATTTCTTGTCTTCGCGTTCCAGTAAGCCGCCCCGCAGATCGGTGTCGGTGCGGAACAGAATCGCGCCCGGGTTGCCCATGTCCGGCGTGCCGCCCAGGCCAAAGTAGATCTGGCGCAGCACGTCGGCTTCGCGCTTGTCGACCGTGTAGCGTCCGCCCAGCGACAGGTTGACGCTGTCGGTGAGGGCGTAGCTGCCGTCGAAGTAGGCGGCCCAGGCCTTGGTATCGATGTCGCCCATCGTGTAGGTCGAGGTCGGCACGGCGCCGGCCAGGATGGTGTCGAACTTGTTGAAGGCGTTGGCGTCCATGGTGTACACCCCGGCCACGCCCTGCAGGCGCGCGCCGGTGTACGACACTTGCAGCTCCTGGCTGAACTGGCGGTTGGTGTACAGCGCCGGCACTTCCATGTCGACGACCGGAAGGGCGTCGAAGTCGATCGGCGCCCAGGATTTGTCGCGCCGCGCGGCGGTGATCGATTTCACGCTCCAGGCGTCATTCACGCGGTATTCGATCGTGGCCGAGCCGCCGTAGGAGCGCACCTCCTGCTCGCGTCCCAGCGCGAGCGTCAGGTTGCCCTGGGTGTCGAACACGTCGTCCAGCAGCGGCCAATTGCCGGAGCGTCCCGGGATCAGGCGGTGGCCGTTCTTGGGATTCGAATCGTCCTGGGTGAAGTCGCCGGCCAGGCGGATGAACAGGTCGGATGTCGGCGTGATCTCGGTCGACAGGCGGCCTGCGGTGACATCCTTGTCGTAGTTGCCCTTGCCGGTGAACAGGTTGTCGCCGAAGCCGTCGCGCTTGAAGCGCGCCACCGTGCCGCCGATGCGCACCGTATCGGACAAGGGCGTGCTGGCGGTGATCACGGCTTCCTTCTGGCCGTATTCACCGACGGTGGCGCGCACCCGCAAGTCCGGTTGCGGGCCGAGTTTGCGTGTGACGTACTTGACGGCGCCGCCGATGGTGTTGCGTCCGTACAGCGTGCCCTGCGGGCCGCGCAGCACTTCGATGCGCTCGACGTCATAGATGTCGGCCACGGCCGCTTGCGGACGCGCCAGGTAGATGTCGTCGATATAGATGCCGACGCCGGACTCGAAGCCGGCCAGCGGGTCGGCCTGGCCGACGCCGCGGATGAAGGCGGTAAGGGTGGAGTTGGTGGCGCGCGAGGCCTTGAGGGTGGTGTTCGGCAAGGCCAGCGCCAGCGCGGTGACGTCGGGCACGGCTTGCTTGGACAATTGATCGGCACTGAATGCGGTGACTGAAACCGGCACGTCTTGCAGCGTCTCTTCGCGCCGGCGCGCGGTGACGACCACTTTCGACACGTTCTCTTCGGCCGGGGCGGCGACCGGGGCGCCGACAACGCCCTGGGCCTGGGCCACGCCAAGCCCCAGCGTGCTTCCGGACAGGGCCAGCAGCGCTGCTGCAGACTGGTTGAGCAGCTTGGCTTTCTTGGTCAGACGCATTCTTGTCTCCTGATTTTTGGTGTCGGCATGCGTGCCTGGCGATGCAATGTCGCGCATGTCGAGCAGTGTGCATCGGTAGGGATTGGTTGAACAGTCAACATTTGCCCACCCCGTTGTGCGCGAATGCACAGGCCGATGCACTGTCTTCGTGCGGTTTCGGTACAGGTTTTTACGGGCGGAACATGCCGCACTGCACAATATGTGCGCATGAACAAACGCCGTGGGCAAACTGCTTGCAGGGGGAATGTGCACCGGTGCACAATCAAACATCTTGATCTCGAACAAGCGCTCTCATGAATACGCTTCCTGAGTGGACCGACCTGCGTTTCTTCCTCGAGCTGGCGCGCGCCGGCACCTTGTCCGGGGCCTCGCGCCGGCTCGACGTCGAGCACACCACGGTGGCGCGCCGCATCGATCGCCTCGAGCATCAGCTGGGCGCGACCCTGTTCGACCGCTCGCGCGAAGGCTACGAATTGACCGAGGTCGGCCAGGCGCTGCTGCCGCATGCCGAGGCGATGGAAGGGGCGGCGCTGGCGGCGGCCGAGCAGATCGGCGGCGCCGAAGTGGCGGCGCATGGCGTGGTGCGCCTTGGTGTACCCGAGGTGTATGGCGTGAAGGTGGTGGCGCCGTTGCTGGCGCGCCTGCTGGAACAGCACCCGGACCTGCAGATCGACCTGCTGGCGCTGCCGCGCTTTGCCAACCTGGCCAACCGCGAGGCCGATCTTGGCGTGATGCTCGATCCGCCTTCGACCGGGCGTTATGTGGTGACGCGCCTGGCCACCTTCCGCTTCTACCTGTACGCGGCGCCGAGCTACCTGGCGCGCCATCCGCAGATCCAAGAGCAAGCGGACCTGGCGCGCCACGACTTCGTCGACTACGTGCAGGACCAGCTGGCCAGCCGCGAGCTGTCCTACCTGAACGAGCTGGGGTTCACGCCGCGCCGCCGCATGTGCTGCTCGGGCATGACGGCCCAGCTCGAGGCGGCCGCGCTCGGCATGGGCTTGATGATGGCGCCGCCATATGCGGTGCCGAACGACGGCCGCCTGGTGCCGGTGCTGCCGGGCTTTTTCGCCGAGCGCTCGTTCTGGCTGGCCGCGCCGGCCGACCTGTACCGGCTGCGGCGAGTGCGCGTGGTGTGGGACATGCTGCGTGAATATGCCGACAGCCAGCCGGGCCTGTTCGTGCATGGCGCAGCGCCAATGCAGCCGCCACGCGCCAGCGCACCGGTGCCGCCGCCGGCTCCCAAAAACGCGCTGCGCCGGGTCGCATTGCCCAAGCGCTGAGCGCGGGTTATCCTCGCATACCACCATTGACGAGGGCCCCCATGCGCAGCCAGATCAGCGACGACATCACCTTCCGCAAGCTCGAGATCCTGCTCGCCTACATGGAAGGCGGCAACCTGAACGCCGCCGCGCGCATGCTCGACATCAGCGCCGTCAGCGTGCACCGGGCGCTGCATTCGCTGGAGGACGGGATGCGCTGTCAGCTGTTCAGCCTGCAGGGCCGCAACCTGATCCCCAACGAAGCGGCGCAGGTACTGGCCGACGTCAGCCGCGAGGTGGTCAAGCTGATGGCCGACGGCATCGGCGCCACCCGTTCCGCGGCCGGCTATTCGGCCGACCAGCTCAAGATCGGGTCGCTCTATTCGCTGACCAGCGGCGTCATCCCCGAAATCATCATCGGCATCAAGCTGCGCAAGCAGGAACTGGAAACCGAGCTGGTGCTCGGCTCGAATGCCGACCTGCTGCACAAGCTCAAGGGCAATGTGGTCGACGCCGCCCTGATGGCGGTGCCCGACCCGGACCCGGACATCGAATCGATCGCCCTGTTCGAAGATGAAGTGTTCTTTGCCGCGCCCGCCAATTCGCCGTATGCGCAGATGAAGGAAGTCGACCTGCGCGACTGCGCCGGCGAGAAATTCGTGTGCCTCAAAGACGGCTTCGTCACCTTCACCGGGTTCCAGGAAGCGTTTCGCATCGCCGGCTTCGCGCCCAGCATCGTGACGCGCGTGGGCGACATCTTTTCGCTGATGAACCTGGTCCGGGCGGGGATCGGCTACACGCTGCTGCCGGGCCGGGTGCGGCACGTGTTCGGCGACAAGGTGCAGCTGATTCCCCTGAAGGGCGAGTACCCGATCCGCCAGACCATCGGCCTGAATTTTTTGCGGGTACGCGAGCGCGATCCGAACCTGCTGGCGCTGGCGGCGGTGTGCCGCATGCTCAAGCATCGGCCGGGCTGAACTGGCCGTCGTTCAGCCCCAAGGCGCTACCCACGCGACATACCGTTACTGCCGATAGTTCCGCTGACAGTAAACGTCAGCGCAAGAACGTAATTGATCGCGACGGCAATCAAGGCTACCTTTACGTCACAAAATAGCATAACAAAAGAGCATGCCAGGGCCCGCCAGCCGTTTCGGTGGCGCACGGCACCCGGCATGCGTTTGGAGACGTATCACCAGCGGTCCCGGGTGGAGCCGGCGCCGCGCGTTGAAGGAGTTCCGCCGTGTCTTCTCATGTGATTGCAATCTGCGTGCTGGCGCTGATGTTCGTCGTCGCCACCGCCATGCCCATCAATATGGGCGTCATCGCTTTTGTCGGCGCCTTCCTGGTCGGCACCCTGGTCGCCGGGATGCAGGCCAAGGCCATCATGGCCGGCTTCCCGGCCGAACTGTTCCTGACCCTGGTCGGCATTACGTTCCTGTTCGCGCAGGCCCAGAACAACGGCACCATCGACTGGCTGGTGCGGCTCGCGGTGCGCGCCGTGGGCGGGCGCATCGCGGCCATTCCCTGGGTAATGTTCTTCATCACGGCGCTGCTGACCTCGGTCGGCGCGGTGAGTCCGGCGGCAGTGGCCATCATCGCCCCGATCGCGCTCGGGTTTGCGGCCAAGTACAACATCAATCCCTTGATGATGGGCCTGATGGTGATCCACGGGGCGCAGGGTGGCGGCTTCTCGCCGATCAGCATCTACGGCGGCATCACCAACAAGGTGGTGCAGGAAGCGGGATTACCGATCTCGGAACTGACCACCGCTTTTACCAGCCTGGGCGTGAACTTCGCGGTGTCGCTGCTGCTGTTCTTCGTGTTCGGCGGCGCTAGACTGATGCGCCAGGAATTGCCGAAATCAAAAGCCGGCGCCGGCCTGCCGGTGTCGCCGTTCGGTCCACCGGTGGCGGTGGCGGCGCAGGGGCCGCAAATCTATGGCGACGCCGAGAACGAGTCCGGTAGCGAAGAGCGCCTCACGGCGCAGCGCTCGAGCGCTGCGGTCGGCGCCATTGGCGGCACCGCAGGTGTCGGCGGGGCCGGCGCCAGTGCAGCCGGCGCCCGCGACGAGGTGCACGAAGGCCCGACCGTCCACCAGATCATCACCGTGGCCGGCCTGGTCACGCTGGCCGTGCTGACCCTGATGTACAAGCTCGACCTTGGTTTCGTGGCGATCTCGATCGGCTTCATCATTTCGCTGCTGCAGCCGCAGGTGCAAAAGCGCGCCATCGGCCAGGTGTCGTGGCCCGAGATCATGCTGATCGTCGGTGTCAGCACCTATGTCGGCGTGATGCAGAAGATGGGCACCATCACCTGGGTCGGCGACAGCGTCGCCAGCATGACCTCGCCCCTGATCGTGGCCTTGCTACTGCTGTTCGTCGGCGCCATCGTGTCGGCTTTTGCCTCGTCCACCGCGGTGCTGGGCTCCTTGATTCCGCTGGCGGTGCCGTTCCTGTCGGCCGGCACCGGCGTCGATCCGATCGGCTTCATCGCGGCAATGGCGGTGGCCTCGACCATCGTCGACGTCAGCCCGTTCTCGACCAACGGCGCGCTGGTGCTGGCCAGCGCCCAGCACGTGGACCGGGATGTCTTCCTGCGCCAGTTGATGATTTATGGCGGCATCGTCACCCTGGTCGCGCCGGTGGTGGTGTGGCTGCTGTTCGTGGTGCTCTGACGCGACCGCGTCGGGCACGGTATTTTTGGGGAACCGTATGACTGGAGAAGGACGCTGGACCACCCAGCAAAGTAATCGCAGCGCCCGCCTGGAACGCGCCGCCAGTGCGCTGGGCGCGGCTTTGAGCGGCAAGGTGGTCGACTCTGCGCGCATCGTCGACCTGCTGCACGCGGTGCTCGAACCGGGCGATCGGGTGTGCCTGGAAGGGAACAACCAGAAGCAGGCCGATTTCCTGGGCAAGGCGCTGACCCGGGTCGACACCGCCCGGGTGCATGGTCTTCATATGTTGCTGTCGGTGCTGTCGCTGCCCGAGCACCTGGACGTGTTCGACAAGGGCATCGCCTCGAAGCTCGATTTTTCATTCTCGGGCCCGCAGGCCGGGCGGCTGGCCAAGCTGGCCCAGACCGGCAAGCTCAACATCGGCGCGATCCACACCTACCTGGAACTGTTCGCGCGCTACTTCATCGACCTGACTCCGCGCGTGGCGCTGGTGGCGGCCGAGATGGCCGACCGCGAGGGCAATCTGTACACCGGCCCGAATACCGAGGACACGCCGGCCATCGCCGAAGCGACCGCCTTCAAGAGCGGGATCGTGATCGCCCAGGTCAACCAGATCGTCGACAAGCTGCCGCGCGTCGATATTCCGGGCGACTGGGTCGGCTACGTGGTGCAGTCGCCGACGCCGTACTACATCGAGCCGCTGTTCACGCGCGACCCGGCCCAGATTTCCGAGATCCAGGTGTTGATGGCGATGATGGCGATCAAGGGCATCTACGCCGAATACCAGATCGAGCGCCTGAACCACGGCATCGGTTTCGACACCGCCGCCATCGAACTGCTGTTGCCGACCTATGCCGCCAGTCTTGGCTTGAAAGGGAAGATCGCGCGGCACTGGGCTTTGAATCCGCACCCGGCCCTGATCCCGGCGATCGAGGCCGGCTTCGTCGAATCGGTGCATTCGTTCGGCTCCGAACTGGGCATGGAAAACTACATCCGCGCCCGGCCCGACGTGTTCTTCGTCGGCCCGGACGGCTCGATGCGCAGCAACCGCGCGTTCTCGCAGGCGGCCGGCCACTATGCCTGCGACATGTTCATCGGCTCGACGCTGCAGATCGATTTGCAGGGCAACTCGTCGACCGCGACGCTGGGCCGCATCGCCGGTTTTGGCGGCGCGCCGAACATGGGCGCCGACGCGCGCGGACGGCGTCATCCGAGCGCTGCCTGGCTGAAGGCCGGGCAGCAGGCGCGGGAAGGGCGCAACACCATCCCGCGCGGCCAGAAACTGGTGGTGCAGATGGTGGAAACCTTCCGCGAACACATGGCGCCGGCGTTTGTCGAGCGGCTCGACGCCTGGCAGCTGGCCGAGCAGGCCGGCATGGCGATCCCGCCGGTGATGATCTATGGCGACGACGTCACTCACATCCTGACCGAAGAAGGCATCGCCAATCTGCTGCTGTGCCGCAGCGATGAAGAGCGCGAACAGGCGATCCGCGGCGTGGCCGGATACACCCCGGTGGGGATGGCGCGCGACAAGCGCATGGTCGACAACCTGCGCGACCGCGGCATCATCCGCCGCGCCGAAGACCTGGGCATCGACAAACGGATGGCGACCCGCGACCTGCTGGCCGCCAAGAACATGAAGGGCCTGGTGCGTGCTTCCGGCGGTCTGTACGATCCACCGAAGCGCTTCAGGAACTGGTAAAGCCTGTAAAGGATTCACATGGAAACGCTGCAATTCAGATTCGATCGGGGCGCTCGTCAATTGCCTGGCGCCGCCCAGCTGGTCGGCGTGGTCGGCTCGGGCAACCTGGAAGTGTTGATCGAAGCGGCGCCCCTGGCCGGGGCCTGCGAAATCGAGGTGCACACCGCCGCCGTGGGCTTCGGCGCCACCTGGCAAGCGGTGATGGACGACTTTCATGCGCGCTGGAGCCTGGCCGACGCGCGCATCAGCATCAATGACAACGGCGCCACCCCGGCGGTGGTCAGCCTGCGCCTGGACCAGGCGGTCGAGTCGCTCATCAATCCATCGACGGGAGGCGCGCCATGAGCTATCTGGAATTGACCGCGCGCCAGCGCATCCCGGCGATCTTCGACGCCGGCAGTTTCGAAGAATTCCTGCCGCCGTCGAAACGCATCGCCAGCCCTCACCTGGCCCAGCTCGACTCACCCGTGTCGTTCGACGACGGCGTGGTGGTCGGGCGCGGCAAGCTCGGTGGCCATACCGTGTTCGGCGCGGCGCAAGAAGGCGCCTTCATGGGCGGGGCGGTGGGCGAAGTACACGGCGCCAAGCTGGCCGGCATGCTGCGCCGCGCAATCGATGAACGGGCGTACGCGGTGCTGCTGCTGCTCGAGTCGGGTGGGGTGCGTCTGCATGAAGCCAATGCCGGCCTGATCGCCGTGTCGGAAGTGATGCGCGCCATGCTCGACGTGCGCGCCGCCGGCATCCCGGTGGTGGCGGTGGTGGGCGGGTCCAACGGTTGCTTCGGCGGCATGGGCATCGCGGCGCGCTGCGCCAACACGGTGATCATGTCCGAGGAAGGGCGCCTGGCCATGTCCGGCCCGGAAGTGATCGAAACCGCCAGCGGGGTCGAGGAATTCGACTCGCGTGACCGCGCGCTGGTGTGGCGCACCACCGGTGGCAAGCACCGCTACCTGCTGGGCGACTGCCAGGTGCTGGTGGCAGATGATACCGATGCGTTCCGCGGCGCCGCACTGGACGCAATCGCAGCCCTCAAGTCCGGCGAGGTCGGCTTGACGCTGGAAGGCTTGCTGGCCGAGCAAGACCTGCTGGCGCGCCGCCTGCGCGATGCCGAGGGCGTGAACGAGCCGATGGAACTCTGGCGCCGGCTGGGCATTCCTGAACCGGCGAGCGTGCCGATGCTCGAAGCCGGCGCCTTCCTCGAACTGGCGCAGCAGCATCGTGCGCGGCTGCACACGGGAGAGCAATGATGGATTGGCAAACACTGGCAACACAGCTATTCCCGGGCGGCCACGCCATCGTCGAACGCGATAATTTTTTGTCCGGCAGCGCCCAGGTCGGCGGCCAGCCGATCGATGTGATCGGCACCACCGGCCACGTGCCGATCGGGATCGAGATCGCATTGGCCCAGGCCACCGCGATCCTGAACACGGTGCAGCAGCATCCGGGCCGGCCGATCCTGATCCTGGTCGATACCCAGGGCCAGCGCCTGCGCCACCGCGACGAGATGTTGGGCATCAACAGCTACATGGCGCACCTCGGCAAATGCGTCGACCTGGCGCGGCGCAAAGGGCACGCCGTGATCGGGCTGGTGTACGACCAGGCGCTGTCGGGCGGCTTCATCACCAGCGGCCTGATCGCCAGTGCCTGCTACGCGCTGCCGCAAGCGACCATCCGCGTGATGGGTTTGCCGGCGATGGCGCGCATCACCAAGGTGCCCGAGGAACGGCTCACCGAGCTGGCGCGCGACAACCCGGTGTTCGCGCCGGGGCCGGAAAACTACCTGCGCATGGGTGGCCTGCACGGCATTTGGGGCGAGGGTACTGGTGGCGACCTGGCCCGGGAGCTGGCGCGTGCATTGGCCGAATGTACGCCGGACGACCGGCGCATGGCCCTCGGCCTCGAGCGCGGTGGACGCCTGCTGGCGCAGCCGGTGGCCGATGCGGTCAGGACGGGCAGCGATGTTCGCCCGGCATGACCTGGTCTGGCTGACGGCGCGCGGCTGGCAGCGGGTGCGCGCCGGTGCGCCCCCGGAAACGGCCGGTGCGCTCGAGCGCTGGCATGACGGCGGCTGGCCGGCGGTGGTGCGGCGCGCCGAAGCCGACCTGGCGCCGGGCGAGGTGGCGGTCGGCTTCGCGCTGCCGCCGCATCCGGACGGTGGACGCAAGCTGCGGGTCGGCTGCCGGGTCGAGCTGGCCGATGTGCAGCGCCGCACGCGGGCCCTGGCGCTGGTCGGCGCCCTTGACGCGGTGCCAGATGCCTGGCGTGAAGGTTTGCGTGCACTCGAACAGCAAGCGGCCGACGCCGGCCTTGGCCTGGCGGTGTACGGCTCGGTGGCATTGCAGGCCCTGACCGGGCAGCGTTACCTGACCGCTCGATCCGACATCGACCTGCTGCTGCGGCCTTTGAGTCGCAAGCAGCTCATGGCGGGACTCGATCTGCTCGCGGCACATGCGCAGGCGCTGCCGCTGGACGGTGAGGTGGTGTTTCCCGACGGCCGCGCGGTGGCGTGGAAAGAGCTGCGCGCCGCGTTTGCCGGCGCACCCGGCACGCGGGTGCTGGCCAAGGGTCTGGAGCGGGTGGCGCTGGCGCCGCCCGAGGAATTGATGGCAACGCTGGAGGAGCCGCAATGGCTGAACTGAACGGCTCAAGAACGAGCGCAGCAATCAAAACGAGCACGGAGCCATTGCCGAACCTGTTGTCGACCAAGGCTGATCCTTCAGGCGTGACGCAGCGTATCGATGCCAATGCAAACGCCGACATCGCCTTCTGCCGTCACATCGCCCGCCTCGCCGTATGCAGCCTGTACGCCGAACTGGCCCTGTACCCCAAGCCCGGCCTGGTCTCGCTGGTCGACAACGGCAGCCACGACGACATGAGCGCCGCCACCTTCGTGCGCAGCCTGTTTGTCTTGCGCCGCTACTTCAGCCTCATCACCGAAGCCGGCATGCGCGACGCCCCGTTCCATGAACTCAAGCGACTGGGCATCGAGGCCGAGCGCCGCATGCTGCGCGCCACGGCCGGCATCAACACCCATCGCGGCGCCATCTTCTGCCTCGGCCTGCTGTGCGCCGCGATCGGACGCTGCCGCGCGCAAGGACCGGCACCGACGGCGCAGGCGATCCAGCACACCTTGCAGGCGCGCTGGGGCGCCGAGCTCGCCGGCCACAGCATCGATGCCGGCGCCGGCTCACATGGCGCGCAGGCACTGCTGCGCTACGCCGCCAGCGGCGCGCGCGAGGAGGGCGCACGCGGCTTTCCGTCGGTGTTCGGGGTCGGCCTGCCGGCGCTGCGGCGCACGCTGGCGGCCGGACGCGGCATGCGGCTGGCGCGGATCGATGCGCTGTTCTCGTTGATGGCCCACATCAGCGACACCAACGTCTACCATCGCGGCGGCGCCGAGGGTGCGCTGACGGTGCGGCGCCAGGCACGCGCCTTCATGGCACGCGGCGGCACGGCGGCGCCGGACTGGGAAGCGCGCGCGCTGGCTTGCCACCGCGATTTCGTGGCGGCGCGCCTGTCGCCGGGCGGCGCCGCCGACCTGCTGGGCGCGGTCTGCCTGGCGCAGGCCGTAGCTGCGATCGACGGCGTTCCGCACTAGCATGAGTGGTCGGCTCGTCATCCTGTGCCCCGGCCAGGGTTCGCAATCGGCCGCCATGTTCGACCTGGCGCGCACCGATCCGGCAGCCTGCGAGATGCTGGACACCTGGTTTGCCGACCAGGCGCTGTCCGGGGTGCTGGCCGCGACCCGCGACGACAGCGCGCGCTTTACCAACCGCGTTGCCCAACCGTCGATCGTGGCCGCGACGCTGGCGATGTGGGCTGCCCTGGAGCGCTCTTTGCCGACCCCGGCGCTGGTGGCTGGCTACAGCATCGGCGAACTGAGCGCATACGGCGTGGCCGGCGCGCTCGATCCGGGCGGCGCTGTCAAGCTGGCGCTCGAGCGCGCGCGGTTAATGGATGACTGCCTGGCCGGCGCCGCACCGCAGGCGATGGTCGCGCTGTCCGGTTTGTCCCAGGCTGCGCTTGGGTCGCTGTTGCAACCTTGTGGTTTTTACCCTGCCATCGTTACCGGCGACGACAGCCTGGTGTCCGGTGGCGCGGCCGCGAATGCGCAGCGGCTTGTCGACACGGCGCAGGCCGCCGGCGCCAAGGCCACGCTACTGCCGGTCGCGGTCGCTTCGCACACGCCGCTGTTGCAAAGCGCGGTGGCGCCGTTCGCCGCGCGCTTGATTGACGCACATTGGCAGGCGCCGGCGTCCCCGGTGCTGTCCGGTATCTCGGCCGAATCGATCCACGATGCCGCCAAGGCGATGACGTCATTGCCACGCCAGATCGCCGAGCCGATCCTGTGGCGCGAATGCATGGACGCGCTGGCTGAAAGCGGCGCCACGGTGTCACTCGAACTGGGCCCGGGCGCCGCCCTGTCGCGCATGTTGCAGGCGCGCCACCCTGGCATTGCGTGCCGTTCAGTATCCGAATTCCGTTCGCTCGATGGGGTACGCAGCTGGATCGATAGGAATCTCGATTAACATATGCATTGGTGATATCTGATATTGCTACTCGGAATTGGAAATCCACCCGGGTCGCCTATATAACGGTTGTATCGCAATCGTTGTCTGGCGTTGCCGTCTTCCGGCAATGCAATCGAGGAGTCCCATGATGAAGAGAATTCTGAGCGCCGCAACCCGCGCGCTGGTCGCCGCCGCCGGCGGCCGTGCCAAGAGCGTCATGCGCAAGCAAGCTGACGCAGCCAAGCCGTACAAGGAGGAATACCGCGCCAACGCCGGCGGCTGGAACTGAGCCGACGCGTCAGCGACGCAGCGTTCCCGCCAGGGCGCAGCTGCAACGAGAGACCGGCCCGTCCCCTCGGCCCGGTCTTTTTTTCGTCCGTTGGCGCGGCGCCAGAAAAATGCGCCGTGCCATGCACCCGGCGATCGTGGCCCGCCGACCGCAAGGCCGATTTCGAGAAGGTCACCGGCAAAAAATTACGCTCTGTTCGCGTTAGCTAGGTGAACCAACGCCGGCAACCCCTGTCTCATCCATGGTCGAGGTAACTCATGGAGAGACTGCCGTGCAAGCCTTGTTATTCGAGGATGTGTTCACACTGCTGACGGGCTTGCAGCTACGTTCCGATGAGCTTGGCAGGCTGCGCGCCTGGCTCGCATCCATCGTCGATCCCAGCGAATGCCTGGCCCTCATTGCGCGAGCCGCCGGCATCCCGCCTTGTCCTCGTTGCCGGTGTGAGCGGGCGCATCGTTGCGGCAGCGCCAGTGGCCTGCAACGGTTCCGCTGCTGCCATTGCGCGCGGACCTACAATGCGCTCAGCGGAACGCCGCTGGCGCGCCTGCGCAAGAAGGAAAAGTGGCTTTCGTTTCTGCAGTGTCTGCTTGAATCGCGCACTGTGCGCGATGCCGCCAACCAGGTCGACGTGCACCGCACCACCAGCTTTCGCTGGCGCCACCGATTTATTCCCGGCGCGATGCACGAACGTGCGCTGCAATTGACTGGTATCGTCGAAGCCGACGAAACATATATGCTGGAATCGCAAAAAGGATCGCGCCACCTGACGCGTCCACCCCGTCGACGTGGGGGCGTTGCAACACGGCGCGGCATCAGTCGCGCGCACGAATGCTTGCTGGTGGCGCGCGACCGCACCGCGCAGACACTGGATTTTCATACCGCGCGCGGGCCGCTGTGCGCCGCGCAACTGGACGCATGTCTGCGACCCGTGCTTGCCAGCGACGTACTGCTGATCAGCGACTCGGCACTGGCCTACAAGACGTTCGCGACCCATACCGGCATCACGCACGAAACCGTCAACCTGCGCTCAGGCATACGCGTACGCGCTGCAATCCACATTCAGAATGTGAAAGGGTGGCATGGCCGCTTCAAGACCTGGGTGGCGCGCTTCAAGGCCATCGCCAGCCGTTACCTCATCAATTACTCAGGATGGCAGCGCATTCTCGACGATCGCCACTTGACCAGTCCGGCCCTGCTGTTGTGTGCAGCGGTTCAGTTCGGCAAAAGATCCGGGCATTTGCTTAATAAACGCGAACAGAGCCAAAAATAAGCGCCGGCCACCGCCGATCAGAACCGCTCACGCAGGGCGGTCTTGCGTGCGAAACGGCGTGCGCTCATTGAGTTCGTCCAGGTAGTCGTCGATCCCGCCCGCCTCGCGCTCGAGGAAGCGCTCCACCGCATCGGCAAACGCCGGATGCCCCAGCCAGTGCGCCGACCAGGTCTTGGCCGGCAAAAAGCCGCGCGCCATCTTGTGCTCGCCCTGGGCGCCGCCCTCGAAGGTGGCGATGCCCTGCTCGATGCAGAATTCGAGCGGCTGATAGTACGCCACCTCGAAGTGCAGGCACGGCACGTGCTCCAGCGCGCCCCAATAGCGGCCGTACAGCGTGTCGGCGTCGTGGACCACCAGCGAGGCGGCGATTGCCTGGCCTTCGCGCTCGGCGATGACGAGCAACACGTTCTGTGGCATGGCCTCGCCGATGCGCAGGAAGAAGTCCAGGTTCAGGTAGGGCGTCGAATGGTGCTCGCGGTAGGTATTGCGGTAGCAGCGGTTGAACAGCACCCAATCGGCGCGCGTGGCGTCGACCCCGCGCACCCGGCGCAGCGTGACGCCTGCCTCACGTACCTTGCGCCGCTCGGCGCGGATGTTCTTGCGCTTCTTCTGCTCGAGCGTGGCGAGAAAATCGTCGAAGCTGGCGTAGCCGGCGTTAATCCAGTGGAACTGCACGCCGCTGCGCAGCAAAAAGCCGGCCTCGCGCAGCGCCATCGCTTCGTCTTCGGGTGGGAACAGCACGTGGGTCGACGAGACCTCGGTCGCCGCCTGCGTCGCGGCCAGCACCTCGATCAGGGCCGCACGCGCATCGGCATCGCGCGCCAGCAGCCGCCCGCCCGCCACCGGCGTGAACGGGATCGCCGACAGCAGCTTGGGGTAATAGTCCAGGCCGTTGCGCGCATAGGCGTCGGCCCAGGCCCAGTCGAACACGTACTCGCCGTACGAGTGGCCCTTGACGTACAGGGGCAAGGCGGCGGCCAGGCTGTCGTCCGCTTCATCGAACAGGATCAGGAATTGCGGCTGCCAGCCGCTGTCGGGCGCCGCGCTGCCCGACTCGTGCAGCGCGTGCAGGAAGGCATAGGAAAGAAACGGCGTCGGATGCGATTGGGCCGAGACCAGTGCGTCCCAGCGCGCCTGGCCGATCTCGGACAGGGTCGAAATGATATGCGTGCGATAATTCAAAATTGCTTCCATCTATGACGAAGTGAGTGACAAGCCTGGTGCCCCCGGGCCTGTCACAACGCGAAAGAACCAGCCATGAACAGCAGCCGCCTGAACAGCCGATTCCACAATCTCTATGCGCACCATTTTGCGCGCGTCGCCGTGGCGATCCCGCGCGTGCGCATTGCCGACCCGGCCTTCAACGCCCTACAAACCATCAAGCTGGCGCGCCAGGCGGCAGAAGAGGGCGCTGCGCTGGTGGCTTTCCCCGAGCTGGGCCTGTCCGCCTACACCTGCGACGACCTGTTCCACCAGAACGCGCTGCTTGGCGCCTGCCTCGACGCCTTGCAGACCATTGTCGACGAATCGCGCGCACTGCCGCTGGCCATGATCGTCGGCTTGCCGCTGCGGGTCAACCACATGCTGTTCAACTGCGCGGTGGTGGTCGCCAACGGCCGCATTCTCGGCGTGGTGCCCAAGAGCTTCCTGCCCAATTATGGCGAGTTTTACGAATCCCGGCAGTTCACGCCCGCGGACTGTGCGGCGGTCGATCAAATCAGCCTGTTCGGCGAGCCGATTCCCTTCGGTCCCAACCTGCTGTTCGAAGTCGCCAACCTGCCACTGCTGCGCTTTCACGTCGAGATCTGCGAAGACGTGTGGGTGCCGGTGCCGCCGTCTTCGTTCGCGGCGCTGGCCGGCGCCACGGTGCTGGTCAATCTGTCGGCCTCGAACATCGTGGTCGGCAAAAGCACCTATCGGCATCAGCTGGTCAGCCAGCAGTCGGCGCGCTGTATCGCGGCCTATCTGTACACCTCGGCCGGCGGCGGCGAATCGACCACCGACATGGCGTGGGACGGCCAGTCGCTGATCTACGAAAAGGGCGACATGCTGGCCGAATCCGAGCGCTTCAGCGACGACTCGCACATCATCTACGCCGACGTCGACCTCGAGCGCCTCTCGACCGAACGCATGAAGGCGACCACGTTCGCCCAATCGGCGCGCCGCCATGCCGACGAGGTGGCGCGCTTTCGCGTCGTGGAATTCGAGCTGGCGCTGCCGTTCGAGCAAAGCCTGCCCCTCAAACGCACGATCGAGCGCTTCCCTTACGTGCCGGCCAACCGCGCGCGCCGCGACGAGCGCTGCACCGAGGTGTACAGCATCCAGGTCCAGGCCTTGACCCAGCGCCTGGCCTCGAGCGGTATCCAGAAGGTGGTGATCGGCGTCTCGGGCGGGCTCGATTCGACCCATGCGCTGCTGGTGTGCGCCAAGGCGATGGACCGCCTCGGCCTGCCGCGCACGAATATCCTGGCCTACACCATGCCGGGCTTCGCCACCAGCGAACGCACGCTGCGCCAGGCGCGCGAACTGATGACGGCGGTCGGCTGCAGCGCGCAAGAGATCGACATCCGGCCGAGCTGCCTGCAGATGCTGAAAGACCTGGGCCACCCGTACATCGAAGGCAAGCTCGAATATGACATCACGTTCGAGAACGTGCAGGCCGGCGAGCGCACCAACCACCTGTTCCGCCTTGCGAACTTCAACCACGCGATCGTGATCGGCACCGGCGACCTGTCCGAGCTGGCGCTGGGCTGGTGTACCTACGGCGTGGGTGACCATATGTCGCACTACAACGTCAATGCCAGCGTGCCGAAAACCCTGATCTCGTATCTGGTGCGCTGGGTCGCCGACACCGGCCTGGTGGGCGGTGGCGGCAAGGAAGTGCTGCTCAATATCCTCGACACCGAGATCAGCCCCGAGCTGGTGCCCGGCGGAGAAAACGACGACAAGCCCGCGCAAAGCACGCAAGACAAGATCGGCCCCTACGAGCTGCAGGACTTCAACCTGTTCTACACGCTGCGTTATGGCTTCAAGCCGACCAAGGTGGCGTTCCTGGCCTGGTCGGCCTGGCAGGATCGTGAAAGCGGCCGCTGGCCGGACGACGACGGCGCGCGCAACCAATACGCGCTGGGCGACATCAAACGTAATCTGGCGATCTTCCTGTTCCGCTTTTTCAAGACCAGCCAGTTCAAACGCAGCTGCGTGCCAAATGGTCCGAAAGTCGGCAATGGCGGCTCGCTGTCGCCGCGCGGCGACTGGCGCGCGCCGTCCGACTCGGAAGCGACCGTGTGGCTGGACGACCTGGCCAATATCCCCGATTAACCTGTATTAGAAAGGACCCGACCCATGAAACAGATTACCTGCGTGATCAAACCGTTCAAGCTCGACGAAGTGCGCGAAGCGCTGGCCGAGGTGAACGTCACCGGCCTGACGGTCACTGAAGTGAAGGGCTTCGGCCGCCAGAAGGGCCACACCGAGCTGTATCGCGGCGCCGAGTATGTGGTCGACTTCCTGCCGAAGGTGAAGATCGAGGTGGTGGTGGACGATCCGATGACCGAGTCGGTGGTCGACGCCATCATCAAGGCGGCGCGCACCGGCAAGATCGGCGACGGCAAGATTTTCGTGCAGAACGTGGAGCAGGTGATCCGCATCCGCACCGGCGAAACCGGCGCCGACGCGGTGTAAGGTAGGGTGGACGGCTCGCCTACGCGTTCAAGCGGCGCCGCTACGCCCCGGTCAGCGCCCCATCCGCATATCGAACTTCCACGCAAACAGCCTTAACCCGCTGATGAACAACGCGCTCGACCAGAGCGCGAAATCATGCGACACGCCGTACTTGCCCATGATGAGGAACAGCCAGTTGCCGATGAAGGCGCAGATCGCATACGGTTTGCCGTCCCTGAACACCATCGGCACTTCGTTGCAGACGATGTCGCGCAGCACGCCGCCGAAGATCCCGGTGATCACGCCCATCATCGAGGCAATGAAGATCGGCATTTCAGCCGATAGCGCGGCCGAGGTGCCGGCGATCGAGAACAGGCCCAGGCCAACCGCGTCGGCGATCACGATCAGGCGTTCGGAAACGATCTGGCGCAGGGTGCGGATCAAGGGCGACGCCACCAGCGCCAGCACGAAGATGGCGATCGCATACTCCTGGTGCGTGACCCAGAACAGCGGGCGCTTGTCGAGCAGGATGTCGCGCAGCGTGCCGCCGCCGAATGCGGTGATGAAGGCAACGGTGAAGACCCCGACCAGGTCCATGCGCTTGCGCCGTGCCTCGATGAAGCCGGAGAAGGCGCCAACCAGGATCGCCATGATTTCAATGAACTTGATGAGGGTCATGCAGCAGCGGAAAGCGGATGGTGTTGTTAGACTACCATGCGACCCGAACTTCACGTAAGGGATTTCAAGCGCCGCCCCCGGCGCCGAATTCCGGAAAGACCAGAACACGATGTCGTTGTACCTTCGTTTGACCCTTTGTCGGCGGGCCGCATTGGCCCACACTTTGGCCCGTGCCTTGCTCACTGCTGTCGCTGTCTGCGCCGCTCCGGTTGCGGCGGCCGATCCGTTTGTCGATGCCGCGCGCGCCGGCGACTTGCCGCAGGTGCGCTTCAACCACCTGGACTGGGAGCTGGCCTGCGACAACACCCGCACCTGCCGCGCCGCCGGTTACCAGGCCGACGATGGCGACACGCCGCCGGTCAGCGTGCTCCTGCAGCGCAAGGCCGGCCCGGGCGAACCGATCGTGGCCGAGCTGCGCCTGGGCGACGCCGACGACACCGCTTTGACCCCGCCGTTGCTGGCGATGCGCATCGACAGCCGTTCGCTCGGCACCGTCGTCATGGAGCGCAGCGAGCCGTCGTCGACGCTGTCGCGCGCGCAGGCGGCGGCGCTGGTCAAAGCGGTCGCCGCCAGCGGCAAGGTCTCCTGGCAGGGCGGCGGCCAGACGTGGACGCTGTCGGGCCGGGGCGCGGCCGCGGTATTGCTCAAGATGGACGAATTCCAGGGCCGCCTGGGCACGCGCGGCGCCGCGATCCGCAAGGGCTTGCGGCCGGACGACGAGGTGCTGCCGCCGTTGCCGCCGCAAAGCGTGACGCGCGCGCGCGTGCCGCACGGCGAAGTGCGGCCGATCGGGCGCGATGCCGAACGGCGCCTGCTGGCGGTGCTGCGCAAGAGCCCCGCCAGCGCGGAGTGCGCCGACCTGGCCGCGATCGCCAGCGGCGAAAACGCGTTTGCGTTTGCGCCGCTGGCGCGCGACAAGATGCTGGTCGGCGCGCGCTGCTGGCGCGGCGCCTATAACGAAGGCTACGGCTACTGGGTGGTCAACAACAGCGCGCCGTTTTCGGCGCAGCCCGTGACGCTGCTTGGCAGCGACTACGAGAATGGCGTGATCCGGGCCGTGCACCGCGGCCGCGGCATCGGCGACTGCTACGCCAGCGACACCTGGGTGTGGGACGGCAAGCGCTTCGTGCACAGCGAGTCGCTCACCACCGGCATGTGCCGCGGCATCACGGCCGGTGGCGCATGGGTGCTGCCGACCTTGGTGAGTGAGGTGAAAAGGTAGGGTTGGCCTCGGCGTCCCCGCGGCCATGGCGCCAACCCTGCGCCGATCATCCCGCTAACGGCAGCCGCATCCCAAAAATCACCCGCCCGCCGTCATGGCGGTACGCCAGTTCGCCGCGGTGCTCGCGCACGATCTGCTGCGCGATGTACAAGCCCAGGCCCATGCCGGTGCGGTTGCGCGGGTTGTTCAGCGAGGTGCGCTTGAACGGGTTGAACAGCGCCGCCGCCATCTCGGGCGGAATTGGGGCGCCCACATTCGACACCTCGATCGACGCCTGGCCATCGCGCCGTGTCAGGCACACGTCGATCGATTCGCCCGCTTCGCCATGATGGCGCGCGTTGCTCAGCAGGTTCGACAGCACCTGCGCCAGGCGCGAGCTGTCGGCGTTCACCGTGGCCGGCTCGTCGCATTTAAGCTCGAACGCGATGGCCGGATAGGCCATGCGCGCTTCGTCCAGCAGATCCTCGACCAGCGCCGACAGTTCCACCGGTTCGAGCGCCACGCCCAGGCCCATGCCGCGGTCGATGCGGCTCATGTCCAGCACCTGGCTGATCATGCGCTGCATGCGGTTGGTCGACGACTGGATGCGCTTGCCCAGCGTCGGCTGGTTGGCGCTGGCGCCGCCGTTGCCACTGCGTTCCAGCACCATGCCGGCCATATTGATCGAGTGCAGCGGGTCGCGCAGGTCGTGGCCGAGCATCGCCAGCAGCTGGGCGCGGGTGGCTTCGGTCTGGGCCCGGTGCGAGCTGATCGCGCGTACCAGTTCGGCCAGCGTCAGGCGCGCGTTGGCCAGCACCGCCGGTTCCCACGGATGGGCGCTGCCGCGCACCGTCTCGAACCAGGCATCGAACGAACCGCGTGGCGTCAGGCGTTCGCCCAGCGGGCCGGCGGCAATCTTGCCGGGACGCCCGCCCCAGGCCACCTGTTCATTCTGTTCTACGCGCAGCAGGACGCACCAGCCGCTGGCCAGGGGATCGAACGGGAGGGCCAGCAATCCGGCCCATTTACCGAGTTGCGCGTGCAATGGCTGTGGCCAATCGGCGACCATCTCGCGCACCACCAGGTCGTGATGGTTCTTCGGCAGCGACTCGACGATCGCGTCGGCCAGCGCGAGCGGCAAGTCGTGCGGCAGTTCGTTCGGGACAGCGCCGGCGCAGAACACCACCGTCTTGCCGTGCTGGCTGGCCAGCAGCGCCTGGGCGCTTGACGCCTGCATCAGGGCGCGCGCGTGCGCGCCCAGGGTGTCGACCGGATCGTCGTCGAGCAGGAGCGATTCGACCAGCGCGGTGCGCACCCGCGCCGATTGCTCGACCAGGTCGGCTTCAATGCGCGACTCGATGCTGTGGATGGTCGAGGCCATCACGTGGGCCAGCACGTCGGCCGCCATGCGGATCGCGTACGGCACCAGTTTGCGCGACATGTGGTGGCAGGCGATCAGGCCCCACAGGCGGCCGTTGATCACGATCGACACGCTCATCGAGGCGTTCACGCCCATGTTCTTGAGGTATTCGATGTGGATCGGCGAGACGCTGCGCAGCAGCGCGAAGCTCATGTCGAGCGGCGTGGCGCCCGCTTCGCCCAGCAGCGGCACGGCGGCGTAATCCATGTCGGCGATCAGGCGCAGGGTGTTGAGCGTGTACAGGCGGCGCGCCTGGGCCGGGATGTCGCCGGCCGGATAGCGCTGGCCGAGATACGGCACCAGGTCGTCGCGCCGGCTTTCGGCCACCACGTCGCCGCTGTCGTCGGGGCGGAAACGGTAGGCCATCACGCGATCGAACCCGGTGAACTCGCGCACCTGCTGCACGGCGGCGCCGAGCAGGCCGTCGATGGTCTTCTGACGCCGCAGGCGGTCGATCGAGCCGTGCGCGCGAATCGCGAAGCGCGACACTTCGTCGGACGAGACTTCACGGGTTTCGAATTCGGCCACGATGCGGCCGTACGCGCAGTGCGCCACGCAATCGAATTCCAGGCCGCCGATGGTGGCCGCGCACACGCCAGGGGCCACGTCTTCGTCGTAGTTGTCGACGCAATCGGCGATCAGGTCGCGCGCGCATTCGGGTAAACCGAGGGCGCTGTAAGCCAGGCCGAGCTGCGGGTCGACGCCGAGCATGGCGGACGCATTCGCGCTCCAGCCGGCCAGCAGTCCGTCCTTGCCGAAGAACAGCAAGGCGCCGTGGGGCTGGATCGAACCGGGGACGTGGATCGGCTCATCGGCGCACGAAGAAAGGTCAACCTGGCGTCCATGCTCCATCGGCACTGCTTGCATAGCCTTCAATTAACACCACCCCTTTATCGACAGGACCGGAATTGTCCGGCGCTCGGGAATTTTACAGTCAACCAACAAATACCGGCGCGATTGCAACCTTGAAACGACAAATTGTCACACTCCATGGACGTCAAGTCCAGTCAGTGTGGCTGCGCGGCAACTATTGAATGGTAGAGATTAGTCGTACAGGTCGTGCATCGCCGGCCGCAGCAGTGCAATCAATGCGCCGGCGCCGCCATCGGAGCGTCCGGCGGCGCAGAAGGCGATGACTTCGTTCTTTTGCACCAGCCAGCTGTGCACGACGCCGCGCAGCACCGGCTCGCCTTGCGGCGAACCGTAGCCGATACCGTGGATGATGCGCACGCAGCGCACCCCACGCCGGTTGGCACGGTGCAAAAAATCGGTGAGGGCGTCGCGCGCGCCGTCGCGGGTCAGGCCGTGCAGGTCGAGTTCGTCCTGGATCGGCCAGTGGCGCTTGCGCAGTTTCTTGACGACGTCGGAACCGACGCCGTCGCGGGTGTAGCTCAGGGCCGGGTCTTCGTCGAGCATGCCTTCGACGTCGAACAGGTCCGATAACGATTCACGCAGCACCGCTTCGGTTTCTTCTTCCGGCGTGAGGCTGGCAGTGCGCACCGTGGGGCGGTTGGGCGCCACGTACACCGGGCGGTGCACATAGCGGTCCGATTCGGGCATCTTGCGCACGCCTTGCATCGAAGTGCGGAACTCGACCGCGCGTTCGCGCGCGATGCGCTCGCGTTTTTCGCGCTCGGCCTGCTCGATGGCGCGTACGCGCTCGTCTTCCTTGAGCCGGTCGCGCAGACCTTTCAGGTCAGCGAAGTCTTTCATGCCCGCCATCGATGGTGTTCCTTCTTTGCTTGATTACTTTGGATCGTCTTCCAGTGCTTCCAGGTAGCGCTGGGCGTCGAGCGCGGCCATGCAACCGGTGCCCGAGCTGGTGATCGCCTGGCGGTAGATATGGTCTTGCACGTCACCGGCGGCGAACACGCCCGGGATGTTGGTCGCGGTGGCCATGCCTTCGGTGCCGGAACGGGTCTTGATGTAGCCGTCCTTCATGTCGAGCTGGCCCTCAAAAATGCCGGTGTTCGGCTTGTGGCCGATCGCCACGAACAGGCCGTGCACGGTCAATTCCTTGGTCTCGCCGGTGACGCTTGATTTCAGGCGCAGCGCGGTGACGCCGCTGGCGTCGCCCAGCACTTCGTCCAGGGTGTGGTTGGTTTCCAACACAATCTTGCCTTCGGCGACCTTGTGCATCATGCGGTCGACCAGGATCGGCTCGGCGCGGAACTTGTCGCGGCGGTGGATCACCGTCACCTTGGAGGCGATGCCGGCCAGGTACAACGCTTCCTCGACCGCGGTATTGCCGCCGCCGATCACCGCCACTTCCTGGTTGCGGTAGAAGAAACCGTCGCAGGTGGCGCAGGCCGACACGCCGCGGCCCATGAAGGCTTGTTCCGACTCCAGGCCCAGGTACTGGGCCGAGGCGCCGGTAGCGATGATCAAGGAATCGCAGGTGTAGGTGTTGCTGTCGCCGACCAGGCGGATCGGACGCTCGTTCAGGTAGGTCGTGTGGATGTGGTCGAACACGATCTCGGTGTTGAAGCGCTCGGCGTGCTGCAGCAGGCGCGCCATCAGTTCCGGGCCTTGCACGCCCAGCGGATCGCCCGGCCAGTTTTCGACGTCGGTGGTGGTCATCAGCTGGCCGCCTTGCTCGATACCGGTCACCAGCATCGGCTTCAGGTTGGCGCGCGCGGCGTAGACGGCGGCGCTGTAGCCGGCAGGACCGGAACCGAGGATGAGGACTTTGGCGTGTTTAGGTGGTGTCATGACGGCGCTAATGAAGTTGGTTGTGAATTTGGTTGTTCTCAGACACACGGTTATGTGGGGCAACCCTGACCATAATCAAGGGCCGAATCGGTTCGGCGCTGCGCCTCACATGATCCCGGGCGGGGCGGGGACCGGCGTGTTCCCTGTCAAACCAGGACCGGCGATTATAGACGAGGACGCGAATGACGATGCGGGCAGGCATGAATCGTAGGGGCAGCGCGGCCATATATCGCTTAGAATGAGCGGATCGTCGATAGCACCTACTTCAGCAGTACCTCGCAATGAGCAAGAACATTCCAGCTGGCGATGCCGGCTATACCCGCACCAAGAGCACCACAAGCACCCGCAGCAGTGCGCGCAGCAGCGCGCGCCAGCCTTTGCCGGGCCGCTTGTCGCGCCTGCTTTCCGAAGCGCGCTGGATCGCCGGCGCCGTCGCTTTCCTGTATTTCGTGCTGATCCTGGTCAGCTACAGCAAGCTCGACCCTGGCTGGTCGCACGGCATCGCGGTGCCGAGAATTTCCAACCTGGGCGGCAAGGCGGGCGCCTGGCTGTCCGACCTGCTGTTGTTCATTTTCGGCTTCTCGGCCTGGTGGTGGGGCGTGATTTTCCTGCGCCAGGTGTGGCGCGGCTGGCAGCGCCTGACCGACAAGCTCGGGGCAACCGCGGTCGAGCCGGCGCACCATGGCGAGATGTACGTGCGCTGGACCGGCTTCGCCTTCATGTTCGCCGGCAGCATGGGCCTGGAATACCTGCGCATGTGGGCCTGGGACGTTGAATTGCCGCGCAAACCCGGCGGCGTACTGGGCCAGTTGCTGGGGCACGCGTCGCATGTGGCGTTCGGCTACACCGGCGCCACGCTGTTGATGCTGCTGCTGTTCGGCCTGGGTTTCTCGCTGTTCTTCCAGGTGTCGTGGCTGGCCGTGGCCGAGCGCATCGGTGGTGCGATCGAGTCCGCGCTCGACTGGTTCCGCCTGCGCATGGAAGACATCGAAGACCGGCGCCAGGGCGAAGTCGCCGCCGTCAAGCGCGACGAGACCGTGGTGCACGAGCGCGCCAAGTTCACCGAAAAGCATGCCGACGCGCCGATTACGGTGGTGAAGGCCGAGCCGAGTTTCGACCTCGAGCCGCCGCGGGCGCCGGGTGCGGCAACGGCAGCGCCGATTGCAGTCGCGGCGGCGGCTACCGCGTCGCCGGCCATGCCGTCGGCTGCGGCCCCGGTCCCGAGCATCAAGATCGAGCCGCAGATGGTCAATGTGCCGAAGTCCGAGCGCGCCGAGAAAGAGCGCCAGACGCCGCTGTTCGGCGAGCACCAGGGCGAGGCCGGCCTGCCGCCGCTATCGCTGCTGGACGAAGCGCCGCCGGTGCAAGAATCGGTGTCGGTCGAGACGCTCGAATTCACCAGCCGCCTGATCGAGAAGAAATTGTCCGACTTCGGCGTCGAAGCCAAGGTCGTGGCCGCCTATCCGGGCCCGGTCGTGACCCGCTACGAGATCGAGCCGGCCACCGGTGTCAAGGGCAGCCAGATCGTGAATCTGGCGCGCGACCTGGCGCGTTCGCTGTCGCTCACCTCGATCCGCGTGGTCGAGACGATCCCCGGCAAGAACTACATGGCGCTCGAGCTGCCGAACCCGAAGCGCCAGATCGTGCGCCTGACCGAGATCGTCGGCTCCAAAGTGTATGGCGACAGCCCGTCAAGCTTGACCGTGGCGCTGGGCAAGGACATCGCCGGTAAACCCGTGGTGGCCGACCTGGCCAAGATGCCGCACTTGCTGGTGGCCGGCACCACCGGCTCGGGTAAATCGGTCGGCATCAACGCCACCATCTTGTCGCTGCTGTACAAATCCGATCCGGCCGACGTGCGCCTGATCTTGATCGATCCGAAGATGCTGGAAATGTCGGTGTACGAGGGCATTCCGCACCTGCTGGCGCCGGTCGTGACCGACATGCGCCAGGCCGGGCACGCGCTGAACTGGGCGGTCAACGAGATGGAGCGCCGCTACAAATTGATGTCGAAGCTGGGCGTGCGTAACCTGGCCGGCTACAACACGAAGATCCTTGACGCGGCCAAGCGCGAGGAGCACATCCCGAATCCGTTCTCGATCATGCCGGATAATCCGGAGCCGCTGGAAAAACTGCCGACCATCGTCATCATCATCGACGAATTGGCCGACCTGATGATGGTCGTCGGTAAAAAAGTGGAGGAACTGATCGCCCGTATCGCCCAGAAGGCGCGCGCGGCCGGGATCCACTTGATCCTGGCGACCCAGCGTCCGTCGGTCGACGTGATTACCGGCCTGATCAAGGCGAACATCCCGACCCGGATCGCGTTCCAGGTGTCGTCGAAAATCGACTCGCGCACGATTCTCGATCAGATGGGCGCCGAGACGCTGCTCGGTATGGGCGACATGCTGTACATGCCGCCCGGCACTGGCCTACCGGTACGGGTGCACGGCGCCTTCGTGTCGGACGAAGAAGTGCATCGAGTTGTAAAACATCTGCAGTCGCTGGGCGAGCCGAATTATATTGAGGGCATCCTGGAAGGCGGCACGCTGGAAGAGGGTGGCGCCGGTGGCGGCGATGCCATGGCGGGCGAGGGTGGCGGCGAAGCCGATGCCCTGTACGACCAGGCGGTGCAGGTGGTTCTCAAGAATCGCCGCGCCTCGATTTCGCTGGTCCAGCGCCACCTGCGCATCGGCTACAACCGCGCCGCGCGCTTGCTGGAACAGATGGAAACCAGCGGCGTGGTCTCGCCGATGCAGTCGAACGGCAACCGCGACATCCTGGTGCCGGCGGCCAGCGCCGAATAGGTGGGTGGGCGGGCTTTGCCGTCCACGCGTCCAACCTGCCTGGGCAGGCTCGAACAACAAAAAAAGGAACCGCATGCACGCATTCAAAAAATCCCTGATCGCTGCGCTGTTTGCCACCGGCGCATTGGCGCTGTCGAACATCGCCGGCGCCGCCGCGCTCGACCAGTTCAAATCGTTCGTGGCCAGCACCAAGTCGGCCAAAGGCGACTTCACCCAGCAACAACTGGGCAAGCAGAAAGCCGGCAAGCCGCAGCCGGTCTCGAGCGGCACCTTCGTGTTCGCCCGTCCCGGCAAATTCATCTGGACCTACCAGAAGCCGTACGAACAAACCCTGCAGGCCGATGGCGACCAGCTCTACATCTACGACAAGGACCTGAACCAGGTCACGGTGCGCAAACTCGGCAACGCCCTCGGCTCGTCCCCGGCCGCGATCCTGTTCGGCAGCAACAACCTGGAACAGAACTTCACCCTCACCGAAGCCGGCGAGCGCGACGGCCTGGAGTGGCTCAATGCCACGCCAAAGGCGAAAGACACCTCGTTCGAGCAGATCAGCATCGGCCTGAAGGGCGGCGTGCCGCTGGCGATGGAGTTGAAGGACACCTTCGGCCAGACGTCGCTGCTGAAGTTCACCAATTTCCAGCGTAACCCGGCACTCGGCGCGCAGCAGTTCAAGTTCGAGACGCCCAAGGGCGCCGACGTCGTGAATCAATAACCGCAGTTTTGTGCATCGGCTACACTACGGCCATGCACAAATTCACGCACCAATCGACCCACGTGGCGGCGCCGGGAGCGCGCCATGGGTGACCTGTTCAAGACCGAACCGGCTGCGCCGCTGGCCGAGCTGCTCCGCCCCCGCACCATCGACGAAGTGGTCGGCCAGAGCCATCTGCTGGCGCCCGGCAAGCCGCTCAACCTGGTCTTCAAGTCGGGCAAGCCACACTCGATGATCCTGTGGGGCCCGCCCGGCGTGGGCAAGACCACGCTGGCGCGCCTGACCGCCTACGCCTTCGATTGCGAATTCATCGCGCTCTCCGCGGTGCTGTCGGGCGTGAAGGACATCCGCGCCTCGATCGAGCAGGCCGAGCAATATCTGGCGCGCGGCAAGCACACCATCCTGTTCATCGACGAGATCCACCGCTTCAACAAATCGCAGCAGGACGCCTTGCTGCCGTTCGTCGAAAGCGGCCTGGTGACCTTGATCGGCGCCACCACCGAGAATCCCTCGTTCGAGGTCAATTCCGCGCTGCTGTCGCGCTCGCAGGTGTACGTGCTGAAGGCGCTGAGCGACGCCGAGTTGCGCCAGCTTTTAACGCGTGCGCGCGAGCAGGCGCTGCAGCACCTCGAGTTCGACGAACTGGCCATCGATACGCTGATCGGCTACGCCGACGGCGACGCGCGCCGCTTCCTGAACCTGCTCGAGCAGACCAAGACGTCGAGCGACACCGCCGGCGTCGGACGCATTACCGCCGAGTTCGTCGAGAATGCACTGACCCTCAACGCGCGCCGCTTCGACAAGGGCGGCGACAATTTCTACGACCAGATTTCGGCCCTGCACAAATCGGTGCGCGGATCGCATCCGGACGCGGCGCTGTACTGGCTGTGCCGCATGCTCGATGGTGGCGCCGACGCCAAGTATTTGTCGCGCCGCATCGTGCGCATGGCCTGGGAAGACATCGGCATCGCCGACCCGCGCGCGATCCAGCTCGCCAACGATGCCGCCGCCACCTACGAGCGGCTCGGTTCGCCCGAAGGGGAGCTGGCGCTGGGACAGGCCGTGGTCTACCTGGCGATCGCGGCCAAGAGCAACGCCGGCTACAACGCCTTCAATGCGGCCATGGCCTTCGTGCGCAAGGACAAGTCGCGCGAAGTGCCGGTGCACCTGCGGAATGCGCCGACCAAGCTCATGAAAGAGCTCGGCTACGGCCACGAATACCGCTACGCACACGATGAGCCGCATGCGTATGCGGCCGGCGAATCCTATCTGCCGGGCGGCATGCCGGAGCCGCGCTGGTACCAGCCGGTGCCGCGCGGGATGGAAGCCAAGATTGGCGAGAAGATGGCCTGGCTGCGCAGCCTGGACGAGGATGCGCGTGGGCAGGGCGACGGTAGCTAAAAGCAGCGGCCGCCACGCGGCTGCCGCAAAAACCCGGATAGTCGCGAGTTGCCGCCATCGTGCGGCCGGTCGCCCTTGCGCGCAGTTTGCACCGTGATTCATGCGCTTCATCGCACATCGATGGCGGGTCGAAGGCGTGGTGGCTAGAGTACCACCATACCAACCGCATTCGACCCCCAGGGAGCCCATCATGAACATCCGTAAAAACTTCGAAGGCCTGTTCCTCGCCACCGCTGCACTGGGCCTGGTCGCCAGTCTTGCCATGGCGGGCGAGCGTCCGGTCGAGATCCTGGAATCGACCGCGCCGGCGCTCGATATGGCGACGATCCAGACTGTGATCGTGAGCGCACCGCGTCTGGCCGCTCGTTGACCAGGCGCTGCCGATAACTTCATAAAAAACGGCGGTCGGCTTGGTACAATTGTGGTTTCGACACATACCAGTCCACCCCGACATGATTGACATCCAACTTCTCCGCAAAGACATCGACACCGCCGCAGCGCGCCTGGCGACCCGCAAGTTCCAGCTCGACGTGGCCACCTTCAACGCGCTGGAGTCCGAGCGCAAGTCGATCCAGACGCGTACCGAAGAACTGCAGGGCAAGCGCAATTCGCTGTCCAAGCAGATCGGCATGCTCAAGGGCAAAGGCGAAGACACCAGCGCCGTGATGCTCGAGGTGGCCGGGCTGGGCGACGAGCTCAAGGCCAATGAAGTGGCGTTGAGCGACGTGCAGGCCCGGATGGCGACCTTCGTGGCCGCGATCCCGAACCTGCCGCATGACAGCACGCCGCAAGGACTGGACGAAAGCGGCAACGTCGAAAAGCGCAAGGTCGGCACGCCGCGCGAATTCGATTTCGAAGTGCGCGACCACGTCGACATCGGCGAGCGCCTCGGCCTCGATTTCGAGACCGCGACCAAGGTCACCGGTTCGCGCTTCTCGATGATGAAAGGCGGCATCGCGCGCCTGCACCGCGCGCTGGCGCAGTTCATGCTCGACACCCACACCGGCCGGCACGGCTATCTTGAATGCTACACCCCGTACATGGTCAATGCCGATTCGCTGCGCGGCACCGGCCAGTTGCCGAAGTTCGAAGCCGACCTGTTCTCGGTGAAGAAGGGCGGCGTGGAAGGCGAGGGCGAGACCTTCTACCTGATCCCGACCTCGGAAGTGTCGCTGACCAATGTGGTGCGCGACGAGATCGTGGCGCTCGACGAGCTGCCGATCAAGATGACCGCGCACACCCCGTGCTTCCGCTCGGAAGCCGGCAGCTACGGCCGCGACACGCGCGGCATGATCCGCCAGCACCAGTTCGACAAGGTCGAGCTGGTGCAGGTGGTGCATCCGGAGCAGTCGTACGCGACCCTGGAAGAGATGGTCGGCCACGCCGAATTCATCCTGACCTCGCTCGACCTGCCGTACCGCGTCATGCAGCTGTGCACCGGCGACATGGGCTTCTCGGCGGCGATGACGTACGACATCGAAGTCTGGCTGCCGGCGCAGAATACCTACCGTGAAATCTCGTCGCTGTCGAACTGCGAAGCGTTCCAGGCGCGGCGCATGGCCGCGCGCTTCCGCAACACGCAGAACAAGCCGGAGCTGGTGCACACCCTGAACGGCTCGGGCCTGGCCGTGGGCCGCACCCTGGTCGCAGTGCTGGAAAACCACCAGCAGGCGGACGGCAGCGTGATCATTCCGGAAGTGCTGCGTCCGTACATGGGCGGGCTTGAGCGCCTGACGCCGGCGGCGTGATCGGCGCAATGGAAGGGGAGCACATGCATTGCATAAATTCCCCCTTCCATTTCTCTGGAATGCGTCTATAATAGCGGTCTCTTGCAGCTCACAGCAAGAATCGACCGAATCAGGAGAGGTGGCAGAGTGGTCGAATGTACCTGACTCGAAATCAGGCGTACGTTAAATCGTACCGTGGGTTCGAATCCCACCCTCTCCGCCAAGTAGCATGGAACAAGCCACCGCAAGGTGGCTTTTTTCATTCCGGGACGTCACAGAGGAGCAGGGCGCCTGCGCGCCCTGCGGGTGGGATTCGAAGGGCATCGCGTACTCGCGATGCCGCGGCCTGCAGCATGTAGGCGAATCCCACCCTCTCCGCCAAGTAGCATGGAACAAGCCGCCGCAAGGTGGCTTTTTTCATTTCCGAGCTGTGTAAACAATGCCCCGGAACTCGTCATGAGTCCGGGGTTTGGTCTGGCGATTCTGATACTGTCGAGCTAAATGAGAATGAGGTATCATTATCGAGTTGCAACCTCGGTTGCCGTTCTCGATAAGGATCACCGTTCATGAAGAAGAAGTTGTTGCCGCTCGCTCTTGCGTCCATCATGCCCCTGTTCAGCGCCGCCGCGTACGCCCAGGACGCCACCATCGTGATGGGCGAGGTGCGCGTCAGCGCCCAGCGCGCCGGTGGTCCGCTGGTGAGCAACAACATCCTGACCTCGGTCGACGTGCTCGGCGCCGACAAGGTCGAGGACAAGAACGTGATCGCCAGCTGGGAGTTGCTGGGACAACTGCCCGGCGTGCAGCTGACCGAAACCCGCATGGGCGCCGAATCAGGCAAGGCCACCTTCCGCGCCTTCAACGGCGAAGGCTACATCAACGGCATCAAGGTGCTGATCGACGGCGTGCCAAGCAACGTCAACAGCGGCAACCAGCGCTTCATCGACATGATTTTCCCGCTCGAGGTCGATTACATCGAAGTGGTGCGCGGCACCAATGACCCGCGCTATGGCCTGCACAATATCGGCGGCAACATCAACTTCGGCACGCGCCAGGGCGGCAACTACACCGATGCCCGTTTCACCTACGGCAGCTACGACACGGTCGAGGCGCAACTCGCGCTCGGGCGCGAAGCCAATGGTTTTGCCCAGAACTACATGCTGGCGCGCCAGGAATCAAGCGAGTACCGCGACACCGGTTCGAAGAAATACACGCTCGGCGGCAAGTGGTTCCTGACCTCGAACGACAAGAAACTGAAGGCCGGCATGGTACTACGCACCTACCGCCATGAAGCCGGCGAGCCGGGCTTCCTGACTGCCACCGAACTGGCCCAGGACCGGCGCCAGTCGCCGGCCAAGAACGCCAATGACCGCAGCGACCGTGACATGCACCACGCCAGCGCCCACCTGGACTGGCAGATCTCGCCCGATGCTTTTCTCAGCAGCAAGGTCTACTACAACAAGTACGAAGACGACCGCCGCGTCACCTTCACCAGCAATCCGGCCGGCAGCGCGCCGCGCCAGCGCCGCCTGTGGGACGAGAAGCAGGTCGGCTTTCTGAGCAACCTGACCTGGCGCCTGAGCGAGCAGGTCACGTTCGACGGCGGCGTCAACGCCGAACAGCAGGACAATGGCTACGGACGCCTGCGCTTCAGCTACGCATTGCCGACCGATTTCAGCACCCCGGTCCAGATCCAGAACAACGACCGCTACAGTTTCGACAATGTCGGCGCCTACGTGCAGGCGATCTATAAACCGTTCGATGCGCTCAAGATCGTCCCCGGCTACCGGGTCGACAAATTTACCGGCCATACGCTGGCCGGAACCAGCGGCATCGAAGGCCGGCTGCAGGATTCAAGCTGGATCGGCCAGCCCAAGCTGAGCATGGTCTACAGCCCGCTCGAGAGCGTCAGCGTCTACGCCAATTGGGGCCGCACCTTCCAGGTCCTGACCGGCTCGGGCGGGCCGGCCTACCTGGTGCCGGGCCAGAGCCGCTTCGAACCGTCGATCAATACCGGCAAGGAGCTCGGCGTCAAGTTCAAGCCGGCCGCGCGTACCGACCTGCGCCTGGCCGTGTGGCGTCAGGATGCGACCGACGAAGTGGCGAACATGCCGGCCACCGGCACCACGGTCGGCCTGGGCGAGACGCGCCGTGAAGGCGTCGACTTCCAGGTCTCGACCCGGGTGTTGGAGAAGTTTGACCTGTCACTGTCGCATTCGCTGCAGAAGGCCGACGTGGTGAGCGCGTTCGGCGCCGACGGCGTCTCGCTGGCGGGCAAGGAAGTGTTCTCGACGCCGCGCCACATTACCAACGCCAGCGTCGAATACCGTCACTCGGATCGGCTGCGCTTCGGCCTGCAGGGCAGGGCGCAGGGCAGCTATTTCATCGACAGCCCCAACGCGCTGGGCAAATATGGCGGCTTCGTCCTGTTCGACGCCAGCATGCGTTATGCGCTCAGCGAGCGCGCCAGCATCGATGTCCAGCTGCGCAACCTGGCCGATCGCCAGTACGAATACGCGTGGTACGACAACTTCTTCTGGCCGGCGAATAATCCGCAGGCGATGTTCTCTTCGGGGCCGGGCCGCTCGGCCTACATCTCGCTCAGCATCAAGCTGTAAGGCCGGTCTCGCGCGCCAGCGTTTTTTCCAGCCGCAGCGCATCCATGCCATCGTGGTAGTAGCCGGCATGGCGCCCGAACGGCGCATAGCCGCGCGCCTTGAACAGCGCCAGCGAAGGCGCGTTGTCGGCGCGGATTTCGAGCCGTTGGTGCGTGTAGCCATGGTCGAGCGCGAGCCGTTCGGCGGCGCGCAGCAGGCCGGCGGCGACCCCGCGGCCCAGGTATTCGGGCGCGCTGGCGATCGAGTACACGCGCGCCACGGGCGAATTCGAGCGAAACAGCAGCAGGATGTAGCCGCGCAGTCCGGCGCCGATGGCGTCGACCAGGATCACGCCGTGCGCGCGCGCCAGCAAGTAGCGAAAGCGACGCCGGTCGAGCCGGTTGCCGGGAAAGCTGGCGTTCTCGATGCGCACCAGTTCGGGCACGTCGTCCAGCACCGCGCGCCGGATCGCACTAGCAGGCATGGACCTGCGCGCCGCGCCGCGCGGCCGCCTGCCACTGGCACTGCGGCAGGTGGCGCAGCACTTCTTCGCGCAGCGCCGCGGCGGCGCCGGGTTCGACACACAGCAGGGCGCGCACCACGGCGCGCTGCGCGCTGCACGAGCAGGCATCGATGCGCAGGAAGCGCACCGCATCGCCGCCGGCGCGGATCACCACTTCGCGCAGGCGTTCACTCAGTGCCGCATCCACCTCGAGCCAGACCATGCTGGCACGCTCCGCGCCGCGCGGCGTGCGGCGCAGCAGGGCAGGGTAACGCGACGTCGATTGCCACATGATGAATCTCCTTTGAAGCGGTGCAACAAGTCTAGCCAGCGGCGTGTAAAAAGAGTGCAAATAGTGGGGCGCGTGCCGTAAAGGCGATCTCACCGATACAGCGCGTGCGCCGCCCCCATCTGCGCATCGAGCGCCAGCGCCAGCGGCGGCGCCGGCGCATACACTTCGCGGTACAGCGCCTGCATCTCGGCGGCGGCATGCGGGTCGCAGGTGCCGGCGTCGCACACGCAGCGTCCACGCCCGTCATCGAACGCGCACGGTGCGTGCAGGACGCTCGTGGCCAGCGTCGCGCCGCGCACCCGCGCCACATGCGCCAGCACCGCCGCGCATTGTTCCGGACCGGGATCGTGGGCGCCGGCGACGGCGACGAACAGCACCCGCATCTGTGGATTGAATCCCTGCGCCGCGTTCAGGCGATGCAGCAGCCGGTGCTGGCAATCGAGATCGATGGCGTCGCCGCGCACCGGCACCACCACCAGATGCGCCGAGGCCAGCACGCAGCGGCATTCTTCGCTGTCGCGCGTGCCGGCGTCGATCAGGATGTCGTTGAACAGCGGGCGCAGGGCGGCCAGGCGCGTCTTGACCGCGCGGCTGCCGACCTGGCGCGTGTCGATCCAGGGCCGCACGCCGGCGGCGCTGCGCTGTTCGCTCCAATCGTCCGCTGCCATCGCTCGCGCGCTGTCGGTGTGCATCAGGCACACGCGCCGGCCGCTGCGTGCGCGCAGCACCGCCAGGTTGCGTGCCACGACGGTACGATCCGGGTTGCTGTGCTGGTTGACGATGGCGACGATCATATGGCTTCTCCGAGGTGGGTGCGATCCGACCGAGCGTAGCAAGGGGCCGGTAAAAAATGCGAAAAAGACCGGGGTGCGCCGCTCAATGCCGTGTAAACGCGATGTGGTGCGTGGTGCGCGGCCGGTGTAGGCTGCGGCCAACATAGCCAACGTGCACTGCCAGATGACGCCTCTTGACTTCTCTCCTTTGCTGACCGAGCGCCTGTGCCTGCGCATGCCGCGCGCCGACGACGCACCCGCCTTGCTGGCGCTGTATGGCGACCCGCGCGTGATGGCGCACTGGAGCCATGCGCCATGGACCGCGCTGGCGCAGGCGTTCGATGCGGTGGCCGAAGCGCACGCCGACCTGGCGACGGGGCGCGCTTTGCACCTGGCAATCACTGCGCGTACGCAGGATGGCCTGGTGGGCAGTTGCGCGCTGTTCGACATCATGGCCCAGCACCGGCGCGCCACGCTCGGCTACTTGCTGGCGCCGCAGTGCTGGGGACAGGGACTGGGGCGCGAGGCACTGGATGCATTGATCGACCATGGTTTCGACGACTTGCGCCTTGGCCGCATCGAGGCCGAAGTCGATCCAGGCAACGGTGCCTCGCGCGCGCTGCTGATGCGATTGGGCTTTCGGCTTGAAGGCTTGCTGCATGCGCGCTGGTGCGTCGACGGCCAGGCGCGCGACGTCGAATTGTGGGCGCTGCTGCGGCGCGACCGGGGTGCATGAAGCGTTGGCCGCGTTTACATTCGCTTGTCCCTGCACGGCGTTTTCTTTACGCGGTTTTTACGGCGCCGCCGCTAGAGTCGGTACTGCGCCTGCGAGAGTAGGCGCGCCCCGATCAACTCCGGCATGCCACCATGACCACGCTTCGAACGATTGTCCCCGCCGCGCCGAGCGCGCCCGCCGCATCACCTGGCGTCCATCCCGATTCCGAACCACCCCGAACGCGGCCCACGCCGATCAGGTCCGCGCGCAAGAGCGCCGCACCGCACATGCTGATCGTGGTCGACCACGCACTCGACTGGCCCGCGCACGACGGCTGCGCCGTGATCGAGGCCGCCGAATTTCTGGCCGGCGCCACCCCCGCACACCAGCAGCCGGCGCTGGTGATCAATTTGTGCCGCAGCTACAGATACCTGTCGGTCGGCTACTACTGCTCGCTGATGGCGCAGGCACGCGGGCAGGACGTGCTGCCGTCGGTGAAGACCATCAACGACCTGTCGCGCAAGGCGATCTACACGCTCGACACGGGCGAACTCGATCGCGCCCTGAATGACGTGCTGGAGGTGGCCGGCGGCGCGCCGCTGCCGGTCGAATTCTCGCTCGACATCGCGTTCGGCCGCACCGGCTACACGCCGCTGGCCGAACTCGCGCGCCGCATCTTCGAGACCTTTCCCGCGCCGCTGATGCGGATCGATTTTGCACGCGGCGGCGAGATTGATGCCTGGCGCATTGCAGCGATCCGCACGCAGCACATCGGCGCCCTGGGCGAGCGCCAGCGCGCGGCGTGCACGGACGCGCTGCGCGGCTATCGCGGCTTGCCGCGTGCGACGCCGGCGCCGCGCCGCTACCGCTACCGCATCGCGGTGCTGCACGATCCGCACGAAGAGCTGGCGCCGAGCAACCCCGGTGCGCTGGCGCGGCTGGTGGCGGTGGGGCGCGAGCTGGGGCTCGAGGTCGAGCTGATCGGCCGCCAGGACTTTTCACGGCTGGCCGAATTCGACGCCCTGTTCATCCGCGAGACCACCGCCGTCAACCACCACACCTACCTGTTCGCCAAGAAGGCCGAGAGCGAAGCTCTGGTGGTGATCGACGATGCCGGCTCGATCCTGCGCTGCACCAACAAGGTCTATCTGGCCGACCTGCTGCGCGTGCACGGCGTGCCGACCCCGCGCAGCTTCGTGCTGCAAAAGGCCGGCGTGCGCGAACTGGCCGCGATCGAGGCGCAGATCGGCTATCCGATGGTGATGAAGATCCCGGACGGCGCGTTTTCGCGCGGTGTGGTCAAGGTGAAGGATGCGGCCGAATTCGAGCGCACCGCCCACGAGTTGCTGCAGCAGTCGGCGCTAATCCTGGTGCAGGAATACATGTACACCGACTTCGACTGGCGCATCGGCATCCTGAATCGCCAGCCGGTCTTCGCCAGCAAGTACTTCATGTCGAAGGGCCACTGGCAGGTGGCCAAGCGCGACGCCGACGGCAAGGCCGAATTCGGGATGGCGGCGGCGGTGCCGCTGTCAGAGGTGCCGCCCGAGCTGCTGGCGCAGGCGCTGGCCGCGGCCAACCTGATCGGCGACGGCCTGTACGGCGTCGACATGAAGATGACGGCGCGCGGCCCGCTCGTGATCGAAGTGAACGACAACCCGAACATCGACGCCGGCGCCGAGGACAGCGTGCTGGGCGACGAGCTGTACCGGATCGTGCTGCACGAGATGGTACGCCGGCTCGATGTGCTGCACCGGAGCGCTCCGGCGCTGTAATCGGCACGGCGGGCCAATGCGTTGAGAAACTTGCTGGACATTACTTGCAAGTTTCGCCAGCGCTCCGGTATAATTCGGCCTCTTGCAGCGATGCGAGACGACCGAATCTGGAGAGGTGGCAGAGTGGTCGAATGTACCTGACTCGAAATCAGGCGTACGTTAAATCGTACCGTGGGTTCGAATCCCACCCTCTCCGCCAAGTAGCATGGAACAAGCCACCGCAAGGTGGCTTTTTTCATTCCGGAAGACAGACTCGCGCAACGGCTCCCATTGGTCGTCTTTGCCCTGCGCGCCCTGCGTGTGGTCCCCAAGGGGCAATTCGAAGGGCATCGCGTACGCGCGATGCCGCGGCCTGCAGCATGTAGGCGAATCCCACCCGCCAAGTAGCATGGAACAAGCCACCGCAAGGTGGCTTTTTCTTTTGGTCGTCGTTTTGAGAACTTCCCTTCGCTTCTGATTGCTCCGTAGCGAAAGGTTCAGGCACGGATGCCCGAACCTTCATCGATCAGTTTCCAGCGCCCGCCATGCACACCGGCTTGCCATTGATATAGCGCCAGCCCTGGCCCATCAGCACCACATCGCTCTCGTCGAGCTTGCCCCCCGGTCCGCACAGCGTCGCCGCCGCATTCGGGTTGCCCACGTTGTACAACGTCTTGAGCGGCTGTTCGGCATCCGGATACGCAATCACGCCATCGACCTTGAACGAGCCATCCTGGTGGTTGGTGCGCTCGAAGAAAATCTCGGGATCGGGGTTGTACCAGGACGGCATGGTCTTGAGCACCCACTTGCCCAGCGGGCTGAAGAACGAATAATCGTACTGCTTGGCGTGCACCATGGCGCCGCCCTGCACCAGCACCACGGCCGTCATCAGCAGCACCGGCCAGCGGCGCTGCAGCGCCAGCCAGGCCAGCGCCAGGTACAGCAGCGGCGAGGCCCCCCACACTACATAGCGCATGGGGCCCGATGCACCGGAGTTCCAGTTGCCGGTCGACAGGGCCGGCACCGCCAGCGCCAGCATCAGCCCGAAGGTCGCGGCCAGGTGCAGCAGCGGGCGCTGGGCGCGGCGCTGCCACAGCAGCCATACCAGCAGCAAAGCCACGGCCGGGAAGGCGATGATCGCGCCCTGGTTCGGATCGAAGAAGAACGAGCCGAGACGCCCTGGGGTAACCAGCGCCGGGTCGGTCGAGAATTTCGCGATCAGGCTCGGCTCATGGAATTCCCACAGGCTGAACAGCACCGGCGTGACCGCCAGCATACCCTGCAATGCGCAGGCGATGGCGTTGCGCGGGTTGACCACGCGGCGCAGCGCAGCTTGCCAGTGCAGGTCTTCCGACACCATCAGCCAGCCCATCCGGATCAGCGGGGCGAACAGGCAGAAGAACACCAGTGGCGGATTCTGGGTCGCGGCCAGGCCGGCCAGGATGGCCGCGGCGATCGGACGCCCGATGGTGAACAGGATCAGCGCCGCCAGGAGCGAACTCATGGTGAACGCTTCCGGGCTGGTCCAGTTCAGGTAAGGCAGGGCGCCGCACAGCACGAACAGGATCACCCCGACCCAGGCGCGCAGCGCCGAGCCGAACAGCAGGTAGCAGGCGATGGCCAGCGCCACGATCGGCAGGTAATTGGTGACCTGGTAGGCCTTCCACGGGTTGACGCCGATGCTGTCCAGGACCACGAACGGGATCGCCGTCAGGGTCGAGTAACCGACGAAGTGGATCGGCATGTAATGGCCTCGCTCGGACAGGATCAGGCCCGGAATCGGCACCTTCTCGCCCTTGACGATGTTGTCGCGGATGGTGCCGAGCACGGTGCGAAACTCCACCTCGACCTCGGGCGTCAGTTCGATCATGCGCTCCACATCCGCGGCCACGATATAGGGCGTGCCGTGGTTGGCCACCGCGATCGTGGTCAGGCCGTACTCGACGAAATCGCCCCAGCGCTTGACTTCGGTCGTGGAGAGCACCAGCAGCAGGGCTGCGCAAATGGATAGGACGAATCGTAGGAAATTGCTTGAACGAAGGGGATTGGCGTGCATGAAGTAGCAGAGGCGCGGATGGCGGCACTGTCGTTATAAGAATTGCTAGATTGTAATGCTTTGTGTTGACGAGTACCAGCATTCCGGCGCGCTGCGTTTCGCGCCGTATTCAGCCTTGCATTCAGCGTTTCACCGCATGCAGCCACACCGCGGCGATGCGCTCCACCTCTTCGTACCCCGGCTCGCCCAGCTGGCCGCCGAAGATGTCCGGATCGAGCTCTTCGTAATGCCAGGTGTTGCAGGCACGTTCGAGCGCGGGGCGCACGCTTTCCAGGAAATGGTCGTCAGCGCCGCTGAGCGCCACCCCGGTGTACAGCATCAGGCTGCCGCCGGGCCGCAGGCGCGCCAGGCCTTCTTCGACGATGCGGCGCGACAATTCGGCGCCGCGCTCGCCGCCGCCATGGCGGTAGCGGCGCGCGTCGGGATCGAGCACGAACGGCGGGTTCGAGACGATCAGGTCGAAGTCGCCGTCGAGGCCGTCGAACAGGTCGCTGCGGCGCAGCGCCAAGTTGGCCGCGCCGGCCAGACGGGCGTTGACCTGGGCCAGGCCCAGGGCACGCTCGTTGATGTCGGCGCCGATCACTTCACAGTGCGGGAACTTGCGCGCGATCGTCAGCGCGCCGGCGCCGCCGCCACAACCGATGTCGACCGCACGGTTGACGCCGGCGCCATTCCAGGCGAAGGCGCGTCCCATGGCGCCGACGAAACGGTAGGTGTCGGGGCCGAAGAATACGCTGTCTTGGTCGCGCGTCGGATAGGCCGAATGGAACACGATCATCTCGCCCAGGCTTGATGCGCGCACGGTCGAGCGCAGCAGCGCGCCGCCCTCCACGGGCTGGACCACGCCGGCCTCGCGCATCAATGCCAGCAGGGCGGGCTCGAGCAGGTCGGCGTCGAACGGGCGACTCCAGCCGAACACGTCACGCAGGTCGCGCGCCTGTTCATTGCCGGGCCGGCAGTTGATGCGGCGGTGGGTCGAGGGCGTGACCGTGATGAAACGGTAGCGCGCCGCCAGCAGGGCGCGGCCGAGGGCGAGCAGGGCATTGGCTTGGGATGAGTTCATGGAAGACAGCGTCGCATGGCGTCCGGCTGTCATCCGTGCGCTAGCGTACATAGGTTCGTGAAGGCACCTGTGCGCGTGGATTTTGGTGCATTATGTGATCGCCCGTACAGTGCGGGCGAAGCGGGCTATCCATACTGGAATCCAGCGGCGAACACAGCCGTCATTGACCAAGAGAGAAAACCATGAACACGAGCATCCTCGATATCGACGCCGCGCCACTCGGGCGCGTCGAGCGCGAAGTCGCGCGCGAACGGCGCGAACGCGCCATGCACGCCGAACTGCGCGCCGGCCTGGCGCCGCTGGACGACCGCATCAAGGACGCGCGCGAGCGCTTCGATACCTGCAATATGAAACGACACCCCGGGCGCTGATCCGCTGCCCGTTTATCAAGGAGAAAGTATGCGTTGGGAAGGCGACCGGCAGAGCGACAATGTGGAAGACCGCCGTGGTGATGGCGGCGGGGGCGGTGGGGGCGGCGGCTTCGGCTTTGGCGGGCGCTCGATCGGGATCGGCACCCTGGTCATCGCCCTGGTCGGCGGCTGGATCTTCGGCATCAACCCGGTCACCATCCTTAGCCTGCTCTCGGGCGGCGGCGCGCCGCAACAGGTCTCCCAGCAGCGTCCGCAGGAGGGCGCGCCGGCCAACGACCGCGAGTCGCAGTTCGTCAAGATCACGCTGGCCTACACCGAAGACGCCTGGACCCAGGTGTTTCGCGAACAGGGCGCGCAGTACCAACCGACCCGGCTGGTGCTGTTCGAGGGCCGCACCGCTACCGCCTGCGGCACCGGGCAAAGCGCCACCGGCCCGTTCTACTGTCCGGCCGACAGCAGCGTGTATATCGACCTGGGCTTCTTCCGCACCATGCAGCAGCGTTTCAATGTCGAGGGCGAATTTGCCCAGGCATATGTGATCGCGCACGAAGTCGGCCACCACGTGCAGAACCTGCTGGGCGTGTCGAACAAGGTGCATGCGGCGCAGCAGCGCGCCTCCGAAACGCAAGGCAATGCGCTGTCGGTGAAACTCGAACTGCAGGCAGACTGTTTCGCCGGCGTCTGGGCCAAGCGCACCAACAAGGACAAGCAGATCCTGGAAACGGGCGATGTCGAAACCGCCCTGAACGCGGCCAGCGCGATCGGCGACGACGCCCTGCAGCGCCAGTCGCGCGGTGTGGTGGTGCCGGATTCGTTCACGCACGGCAGTTCGGCGCAACGGGTGCGCTGGTTCCAGCGCGGCCTGGAAAGCGGAGAAGTTTCCGCCTGTAACACCTTCGATGCCCATCTCGATGCGCGCCAGTTGTAAGAAATTTCCTGTCGTTTACAAACTAAGTCGTTCAAGCAAAAAAAGTCTTCCGAAACGTGTGTTCGTTTCCGTGCGCCTATCGCCAATGGTGAATTTTTGGCATAACTTTGTGTCATCAGCCCGCCAATTTTACGGGCTTGGCCAATCGAACCACCAGAGGAGGATTTTATGCTGGCAATGAACTACCGCGGGCCGTACCGCGTCCGCGCCGATCACAAGCCCGATCCCGTCATCGAGCACCCCGGCGACGCCATCGTGCGCGTTACCCGGGCCTGCATCTGCGGTTCGGACCTGCACTTGTACCATGGCCTGGTTCCCGACACCCGTGTCGGCCATACCTTCGGCCACGAGTTCATCGGCGTGGTGGAAGAGGTCGGTTCCGAGGTGCAGAAGCTGAAGGTCGGCGACAAGGTCCTGGTGCCGTTCAACATCTTTTGCGGTTCCTGCTTCTTTTGCAAGCATGAGTTGTACGGCAATTGCCACAACACGAATGCACAAGCCACGGCGGTCGGCGCCATCTACGGCTACTCGCACACGGCGGGCGGCTACGATGGCGGCCAGGCCGAGTACGTGCGGGTGCCGATGGCCGACGTCGGCCCGATGGTGATCCCCGACGACATCCACGACGACGACGCGGTCCTGATGACCGATGCGCTGCCGACCGGCTACCAGGCGGCCGAGATGGGCGACATCAAGGAAGGCGACACCGTGGTGGTGTTCGGCGCCGGCCCGGTCGGCATTTTTGCCGCCAAGTCGGCCTGGCTGATGGGCGCGGGACGCGTGATCGTGGTCGACGAGATCGAGTACCGCCTCGAATTCGTCCAGCGCTACGCCCAATGCGAAGTGGTGAACTTCAAGGAAGTGCCGGACATGGCGCTGCACATCAAGAAGATGACCGACTGGATGGGCGCCGACGTCTGCATCGACGCGGTCGGCTGCGAGGCGGCCGGCAACACCATGCAGACCATCACCGGTGTCTACACCATGATGCAGGCCGGCTCGGCCACCGTGCTGCACTGGTGCATCAACTCGGTGCGCAAGGGCGGCAACGTCTCGATCGTCGGCGTGTATGGCCCGACCTTCAATGCCGTCCCGATCGGCAATGCGCTCAACAAGGGCCTGACGCTGCGCATGAACCAGGCCAGCGTGCGCCGTCACCTGCCGCGTTTGATCGAACACATCCGCGCCGGACGCATCGATCCGAAGGCGATCATCACCCACCGCGTGCCGCTGGAAGAAGTGGCGGACGCGTATCACATCTTCTCGAGCAAGCTCGACAATTGCATCAAGACCGTCCTGATCCCGCCACGCGCAAATGAAGTGCGCGCAGTCAAGGCCAGCACCCAGGCCCAGGCCGCCATCGGCGACGGCGCCCATTAAGAGGAGCGAACATGGAAACACGTAACCCGGAAGTCAAGGATGTCCTCACCCGCAACGACCAGCATGACGGCGAGCACGCGCCGGGCGAGCACGACGGCCAAGGCCACGTCGGTCACGTGCACGGCGCGATCGTGCCGCGCCGCCCGACGCGCGAGCAGTTGCAGCATATCCAGGGCTGGGGCGCCGACCTCGACCGCAAGAACCGTCCCGGCGTGCCGATGGAACGCACCCCGCCGCGCTTCATCAACGTGCCTGAAGGCGACCCGTCGCCGCAGCCGCAAAGCACCGAAGTGCTGGTCTCGACCGAGCGTCCGGGCCGCTCGCCGCTGTTCGGCTCAGCCCAGCCGCCGTCCGGCCTGTCTGGCATGATCCGGCGCGGCGCGTTCAAGCTCACCGAAAACGATGTGCGCCACTGGCTGCTGCTGATCCTGGCCGACCGCGTCAACATGGTCGAAGGCATTGCCGAAGATCTGGCCCGCGGCCATGTCCCCAACATCCTGGGCGAGATGGGGATCAAGGCTGAACTCAAGCACAACCCGGCCGGCCTGGTGAAAAAGGCCGCGCTGGCCACGGCCGTGATCGGCGCCGCGGTGTACCTGATGAAGCGGCGCGATCGCGACGACGATCGCATCGCGTATCGTAACGACGCTGATCGTTACCACCACGGTCCGCGCCACAAGCGCTATCGCTGATCGCCGTTTGTCGCATCCTGACCACCGCCGGCACTTGCCGGCGGTGGTGTTTTGCGCCAACGCAAGTTCACGTTGCGCGCAAGCAAATTTCACCTAGCAAGCTCGTCCATCATGGTCGATGACCGGCGCCACCCGGCCCGGCATTTTCGGTTGGAGACGAGATGCATCCCACCCAATCCATCAAGGCCAGGGCCGCCACGCTGGCCGCCGCCATCGTGTTCGCGTGCTGCTGTGCAGCGGTGCCGCTTGCGCTGGCGGCGCCGACCATGGGCGCGCCATTCAAGCTCGACAACAAAGCCCAGGCGGCGGTGATCAGCCAGCTGAGCGCGCGCCGCACCGCCGTCGGCCTCGATGCCGCGCATGGCTACCGCGTGCAGTCGCAGCACCCGGGCGTGCAGGGCACGCACGTGATGCGCCTGGCGCACGTGTATAAAGGTCTGCGTATCTTCGGGTCGGAGTCGGTGGTGGTGCTCGACGCGCGCCAGCAGATCGTGTCCGAAAGCGCGTCGCCGCGGCGCCTGCAGCTCGGCTCGGCTGCGTCGCGCCCGGCCGCCGCGGCCGGCGTCGATCCGGTGATCAAGCCGGCCGTCAACCGGCGCAGCGCGATCGCCACCGTGCGCAGTACGCTGGTGTCCAGCGCCGTCAACGTGGCGACGCCGCGCGCCGAGCTGCTGATCTATCCGGTCATGCGCGAAGAGCGCGCGCCTGAAGCGGCGCTCAAGGCGGCGGAGCAACTCAATGCGCTGGACCTGGTCGAGACGGTCGAGCGCTACGAACTGGCCTGGCTGGTGCGCATCCGCATGCGCAGCGGCGATCAGCCGCTGTATGTCGACGCCGTGGTCAGCGCACTCGACGGGCGCATCATCGCGCGCTGGAACGCGCTGCAGACGGCGACCGGCATCGGCCACAGCCAGTACAACGGCACCGTGCCGCTCAGCACCACGTTCACGGGCGGGCTGTACCAGATGCTCGATCCCGGGCGCGGCAAGGGCGGCGCGTTCGGCGCCATGGCGATCACCAACGCCAACCACGGCACCGCGGCCGGCAAGGTGTACACCAATGCCACCAACACCTGGGGCGACGGCAAACAGTTCGTCGAAGGCAGCAGCACGACCGCGCCCAACGGCCAGACCGCGGCCGTGAACGCCATGTGGGGCTTGATGAACACCTACGACATGCACAAGAACGTGCTTGGCTGGCAGGCGCTGGACGGCCAGAACACTGCCACCCACATCGCCGTGCACGTCAATCGCGGCTACGACAATGCCTATTACAGCGACACTTGCCGCTGCATGTTCATCGGCGACGGCACCTTCTTCACCAACCTGGGCGCGATCGACGTGGTCGGTCATGAGATGGGGCATGGCATCACTGATGCGACCTCAAGCCTGGTGTATTCGGGCGAATCGGGCGGGCTGAACGAATCGAGTTCGGACATCGCCGGCGAGGTGGTGGAAGCGTATGCGCGCGCCGGCGGCAAGGGCGACGCGATTCCTGCCGGCGGCAACGACTGGACCCTGGGCAGCGAGATCGGGCGCGTTGGTGCGCCGCTGCGCTGGATGATCAAGCCCAGCCGCGACGGCAGCAGTGTCGACGCCTGGAGCAGCACGCTGCGCCACCTCGACGTCCACTACAGCAGCGGGCCGAACAACCGGATGTTTTATTTTCTGGCGCAGGGTTCGCGTGCCGAGGTCGACCATGAGGCGTACAGCAAGTACCTGGTCGCGCAGCCGGCGGCGATGACGGGCATCGGACTGGAACGTGCTTACCGCATCTGGTTCCATGCCAGCACCACGCGCTTCACCAGCAGCACCAACTATGCCGATGCGCGCGCCAAGGTGATCGAAGCGGCCGAAGAGCTGTATGGCGCGGGCGGCGTCGAAGCGACGGCGGTGCGGCGTGCGTATGCTGCCATCAATGTCGGCGCCGATGTCGACGAGATCGCTTCCTCACCAGAGCCGACGCCCGAGCCTGCACCAGACCCGGGCCGCGTTGCCGCTTTCAATCCGCCATCAGCGGATACGGATTGATCGGCGTGCCTTTCCACCACTGCTTCTCGGGCGTGAGTTGCACCAGCGCGAAATGCAGGTGCGGCGCGTCGGGATCGGCGTTGCCGGTCACGCCGACATAACCGACCAGGTCGCCGCGCTTGAGTTCCTTGCCCTCGGCGACGCCGTCGGCATAGCGGTCGAGGTGAGCGTAGTAGTAGGCGAACTGTCCGGTCGGATCGAACTGGTACAGCGTCAGGCCGCCCGGTTTGCTCTGGAACAGCTTGACCACCTTGCCGTCGGCGGCGGCCAGCACCGGCGTGCCTTTCGGCGCCATGATGTCGAGCGCTTCATGCTGGCGCTGTTCGCCCCTGGCCTGATCGAATGTGTCGGTCAGGTCGGCCGCCTTGATGCCCTGCACCGGCACCAGCAGCTTGCCAGCCGGGATTGCGGCAGCGCTCGACGCGGTGGCGGCGCCTTGCGCCGGCGCATCGGGACGCAGCGGCAGGTCGGCGTCGCTCAGGTCCGGCTCGACCACGGGCGCCGGGGGCAATTGCCCGTCGATCGCATAGGCCGGCACGCCGGCCACGGGCGGCGCCTCGGTGGTGACGATCTCGGGTGGCGGCGCGTCGTCGGGTATCCTGCCCAGCAGGACGAACAGCACACCGGCACCGACCAGCAGCCCCACCACGAAAATCATCAGCTTCTTCATCGCGTTCCCTCCGGCGCCGCCGCGCTCGGTCAAGTGTTAACAATTATTTTTGCAGCACGACTTCGACGCCGGCCGCCACCAGCGCGCCCACTTCGGCCGCGCTCCAGTTGGTCAGGCGGATGCAGCCGTGCGACTCGGTCTTGCCGACGTGGCCCGGGACCGGGGTGCCGTGGATGCCGTAGTGCGGTTTGGACAGGTCGATCCACATCACGCCGACCGGGTTGTTCGGTCCCGGCTGGATCTGGGTCTTGCTGTCGCCGGTCTTGGCGTCCCAGAACAGTTTCGGGTTGTAGTGATACACCGGGTTGGCGTGCACGCCTTCGATCTTCCAGTTACCGATCGGCAGCGGGTCGCGGCTGCTGCCGGTCGAGACCGGGTACTGGGCCAGCAGCGCGCCCGAGGCGTCGAGCAGTTGCAGCGTCTTGGTGCTGTCGCGCACCACCACCTTCGCTGCCTGCGCCAATTGGGCCTTGCCGTGCACGTTCGGCACCACGATCTGCTCGCCGCTGCGGGTCAGATCCTTGCCCGGATTCAGGCGCTGCAGCAGGGCCGGCGCGGCGTGGAATTTTTCGCCCAGGCCTTCGAGCGCAGTGGCATAGCCCAGCTTTTTCAGCTCGGACTTGCCCATCATGGTGTCGGGCACCGGCAGGAACGGGCCGGCGGTGTCTTCGTCGGCCAGCGTGTAATTGGTGACGGTCGGCGCGTTGTCGGCGTTGAGCGCGTTCCAGGTGGCTTCGTCGAGCTTGCCGGTGACGGGCAGCTTGCGCGTGGCCTGGTAGGTGGTCAAGGCCTGGCGCATGTTGGAGCCGTAGGCGCCGTCGATTTCGCCGGGCGACAGGTACATGCGTTCGAGCAGGACCTGGGCGCGCAGCAGGCGTTCAAACTCGGCCTGCTCGGCGATGGCGGGGTCTTGTACGGCGCCGGGCGCGATGGCGACGTTGGCGCCTGTTGGCTGGATCGGTTGCTGCTGTTGCTGCTGTGCGAAAGCGGCGTGGGGCAGGGCGCCGGCGAGGGCGGCGATCAGGGTCAGTGCGGTGGTTTTCTTCATTGTGTTGCCTCCTGCTTATTGCCGTTGGAGACACCAGTGTAGTGACACAGGCGCCGCGGGTCTGTGCGAGAACGAACTCATGCGTGGGCATGCCTTGGGGCGCTACAATCTGCGCCACCATGCCTGACGCTACCGATCCCACCTCGCACACTGTCACGATGACGCCATTGGGCGCCAGCTTCGCCGCCGCTGACGGCGTCACCCTGCTGCACGCGCTCGAGGCTGCCGGATTCGACATGCCGAACTCGTGCCGCAACGGCACGTGCCGCACCTGCATCTGCCGCCTTCAGGCGGGCAGTGTGCGCTACCTGATCGAGTGGCCGGGGCTGTCGTTCGACGAGAAGCGTGAAGGCTATATCTTGCCCTGCGTCGCAGTGGCGTGCGAGGACCTGGTGCTGGACGTGCCGCTGGCGCGGCGCGTCAGGTTCGACTAGTTCAGCGCGCGTTCAATCACCTTGAGCACCAGCGGCCAGGCGGGCGATTCGCTCGACACTTCATCGTAGTGGCTCGCATCCGGCAGAATGACCACTTCAGCCGCGTCGCCGGCGGCCTGCGCGCGCCGCGCGTAGTCGTGCGCCACGCGTGGCGGCGAGATTGTATCGAGCGCGCCGGTCACCAGCCAGGTGCGGCTGCCGTTCGGGATGAGCTCAGCCGCGTTGGTGTCGGAGAACACGTCGTGACGCCCTGCGCTTGGGGTACCGGCCAGCTGCGCCGTGTCGCGCTCGCAACTGGTCTTGATCTGGGTCGCTTCATTGCGCAGGTCGGCCAGGCCGCCCAGGCTGACGATGCGCTTCACCGTCAACGGCGCGGCGCGATACAGCGGGCTCGACGTCGGAATACGCGTGCGGCCAGCAATCCACTGCACCAGCTGGCCGCCGGCCGAGTGACCGACCGCCACGATCCGGTCCAGATCGAGCTTGTGCCTGGGACCTTGCGCCGCCAGCGTGTCGAGCGCGGCATGCATGTCGAGGTACATGCCGGGATAGCCGCCGCCGTCTTCGTCGACGCGCCGGTATTCCACGTTCCATACTGCGATCCCGCGCGCGGCCAGGGCGCCGGCCATATTGCGCAGTTGCGTGATGCCGCCGAATTTACTTGTCCAGCAGCCGCCATGCACCAGCACGGCGACCGGGAACGGGCCGTTCCCTGGTGGCAGGAACAATTCGGCATACTGCGACGGAGCAGGGCCGTAGACAAACGTGGCGCTCGGCGCAGGACCACTCAAGGCAAGGTAGTCGGCGAGTTTCATCGGGGCGGCGGTGGCGTGGATGGCATGGCAGAGGGTGGCGCCGAGCAGGGCAATTTGAAGCGAAAGGAGCGGGCGCATGAGAGTGGTCGGCAATGGCGGGTGGAAGGTCGGAGCATCCACTATAGCCGAGCCCGTTCCGCACGGACAGTAGCGCCGCCCGGCTCGCACAATTGAAATCCGGGCCACATCGAACCATGCTAGGCTGGACATACCATGTTCAACCGGAGGCATACCATGAGCAATACGAAATCGAATTCGTCAAGCGGCAGCCAGAACAAGCAATCGGCCAACCTGTCGGAAGAAGACAAAGCCAAACAGAGCGCCGGCAAGGCCGACAAGAGCAGTCATGACCAGAAGTCGCGGGTCAAGGCCGGCACCGGCGAAGGCGCCGGCGGTGGCGCCAAGCAAAAGCAGAACCACTGATCGCAGCCCCGGCCGGATGGTCGGTCGGGGTATACAAGCCGGCAGTGCCGGCGCGGCGGGTGCCTGCCCGTCGCAATCCCAGGCAGCAGCGCAGGCAAAGCGTTGCCTTCCATGTCCTCGCGCGCAAATGCGTCCGCTGTCGACGTCATGCGGCGCGCGTCCAAACTGAGAGGCCCATCATGAACCAGCTTCATTCATACGACCCATCCAACCAGGGCGCCATGCTGCGCGCCCACTCCACGCCCGATCCTGATTCGCCCAACGATCCAGCCGCGCCGCATCCGACGCCGCCGGTGCCGGACGATGTTCCCGACCCGGTCAATGCGCCGGTCGAAGAACCGCGCCTGCCCGAACCACCGATCCGGGCAAGCTGAGGTCGTTGCACCGGTCCGGCAATGCCGGCGCCGGTGCGGCGGATCAGGCGCGGATCACGACCACATCAGGCGCCGTCGGGCTGGCCCGCCGCGTCGTTCTTGTCCGCTTGCGGCTGCCCCTTCGAAGGCGGCAGGGCCGGAATTTCCTTGATCATCTCATCGGTTTCGTGCTGACCCGGAGATTTCTCGCCGCTACCGATGTCCGCTTCGTCGTACATCGTGCGGCCCTTGTTCTGGGGATCGACATTGGGTGTCGGCTGATTCATGTTCGGCTCCGGTAAAAGTTGTCAATGTCGTATCATCGTAACAGGCTGTCCGCGGTTTCGGCGCGCGCCAGACGATTGTCTTCCAAACTCGCATCGGTAGCGCCCAAGTGTTGTTTTCGGGTCGCACCGGCACGCCACGTGTCCACTGTCACATGAGCGTAATAATGCGATTTCTATAATGTGGTGTCACAGGACCACAGGAGGGGACCATGGGATCGACTTTGTACAGCAAGATCTATTTGGGCCGCAGCCCGCTGCTGGGATCGCGCCGCGCACAGCTGGCGCTGGCGCTGGGATTGGCGCTTAGTGCCGGCCTCGGCTGGCTCGCTTTGCGCACCCTGCGCTGACACGTGCGCCGATGCCCGATGACCGCCCCTCGTGGCGCATCGCCGCGCGGCTGCTTGCCGCATCTCCGTGCGGCGAGTACCATGTCGCGTTTTGGGCAATGCTTCGCGCATTGTCCCGGCATTGATAAGGCGGTAATGAAAAACGAAAAGCTGACGACGGACGAATACGATGCGCTGGAACTGATCCAGCGCGGCGGCAAGCAAGACCTGGCCAGCGCCTGCGTCGGGCGCAACATGAAGCGCCTGTGCGGCATCAAGATGGCCAACCGTGGCCGCGACGGCCGCCTGACGCTCACCGACAAGGGCGCGGAAGTGTTGTTCCTGCGTCGCTGCATCACCAGCCTGCGCGCGCTGGCGCTCGATCCGGCCACCCGTCTCGATGAAGACGTGCTGCGCTTCCTGAGCCGCAAGTCGCACGTGATGCCGATCGAAACCGGCGGCTACGCGCTGACCGACAAGGGCCGCGAATCGCTGGCCGACATCGAACAGCAGATCGAAGCGGGACGCTGAAGGCGTTTCAGCGGGCGCATCGTGCCGCCCGCGCTGCTACGGCCGCCGGCGCGCTACTGTTCAGTTCGCGCGCCGGCGGTCTGGATACACCAGCACCCGTACCGCAACCTCGGCTGGCACATTCATCGTTGCCAGGAACTCGGCCGCGCGCTGCAGGCCGAGCGTGGGCACCGATGCGATCGCCTGGTTGACCAGGTCGCGCGTGCGCCCGTCGATACGCGGCAGGCGTGGGGCGGCGGCGACGGCGCCGTGCGCCAGGTCAGGCAGGTCGTTCATGATCATGTCCGTACTCCGGGAGAGCAAAAGAGGCAACGGCATTGTACGGCCAATGATGTCGGATTGGCCATAAAAATGTCGCAGGATAAGTGTTGCTGCGCTGCGCCGCGCTGCGCTGCGCCAGTGCGCCGGTCGGCGTCGCGCCGGGTCAGGCTGCGACCGCGTCCACGGCCGCTTCTGCTGCCACCGCCAGCGCCGGCAAGGCCAGGGCACGACCCTCGCGCAGTAGCTGTTCGAATTCGGGCGCCGCTAGCGGCTTGCTGAAGTAATAGCCCTGCATCTCGTCGCAGCCGCGGCCACGCAGATAGTCGAGCTGCTCGCGCGTTTCCACCCCTTCGGCGATCACCGCCAGTTTCAGGTTGTGCGCCAGTGCGATGATCGAGGTCACGATCGCGGCGTCGTTGGCGTCGTGGGTAATGTCGGCCACGAACGAACGGTCGATCTTGAGCACGTCGATCGGGAAGCGCGACAGGTAGGAAAAACTCGAGTAACCGGTGCCGAAGTCGTCGATCGAGAGATTCACGCCGAGCGCCTTCATGCGGTGCAGCAGCGCGACCGCCGGCGTGACGTCGCTCATGAACAGGCTCTCGGTCAGCTCGATTTCCAGGCATGACGGATCGAGCCCGGTCTCGGCCAGTGCCGATTCCAGGCTGGCCAGCAGGTCGCTGGCGCCGAACTGGCGCGCCGACAGGTTCACCGCTACCCGCAGTCGTCCCAGGCCGGCATCCTGCCAGGCCTTGTTCTGGGCGCAGGCGGTGCGCATCACCCAGGCGCCGATCGGGACGATCAGGCCGGTTTCCTCGGCCACGCCGACAAAACGGCCGGGGGCGACCATGCCCAGCTCAGGATGGTTCCAGCGGATCAGCGCTTCCATGCCGACGATCTGACCACTCTTGAGGTCGACCTGCGGCTGGTAGTGCAGTACGAACTCGTCGCGCTCGAGCGCATTGCGCAGTGCGCCTTCGATGCGCACCCGTTCGAGCGACGCTTCGTTCATGGCCGGGGTATAGAACTGGAAGTTGTTGCGTCCCAGCTTCTTTGCGCAATACATGGCCAGGTCGGCGTGTTCGAGAATGTTGTCGCCCGTGGTGCCTTCCCCCGGATAGACCGCCACGCCGATCGAGCAGGTCACGAAAAACGCCTTGTTGCCGAGCAGGACCGGCTGCGCCACTGCGTCCATCACGCGCCCGACAATCGCGGGTGTCAGCGGCTCGTCGGTGTGTTCGGACAGGATCACGACGAACTCGTCGCCCGACAGGCGCGCCACCGTGTCCGAGTCGCGCAAGCAAGAGCGCAGGCGCGCCGCCACCGTCATCAGGAGCACGTCGCCGGCCTTGTGGCCCATGCTGTCGTTGACGAACTTGAAGCGGTCGAGGTCGACCAGCATGACCCACACCGGCCGCCCGTTGCGGGTCGAATACGCGATCGCCTGGCCCAGGCGGTCTTGCAGCAGCGAGCGGTTCGGCAGGCCGGTCAGCACATCGTGCTGGGCCACGTGGTGCACGCGCTGTTCGGTCAGCTTGCGATCGGTAATGTCGCTGCCGGTGCCGCGATAGCCCAGCAGGCGGCCGCCGTCGTCGAACACCGGCTGGCCATTGACGCAGAACCAGCGCGTGTCGCCGCGGTCGTCGGCGACCTGGTATTCGAGATTGGAAAATGCTTGGTGCGCCTGCATCTGCGCCAGGTGGGCGCGCCCGGCGTCGGTGTCCAGCAGGCCCGGCACATATTCCCAGCGCGTCTTGCCCAGCAAGCCTTGCACCGCCACGCCGGATTTTGCGGTGAAGCCACCGGTGATCATGGTAAAGCGCATCTGCGCGTCCTGTTCCCAGTACCAGTCGGACGACATCGACACCAGTTGGCGGAACCGCTGCTCGCTGTGCAGCAGCGCCTTTTCGGCGCGCTCGCGCGCAGCCATGTCTTCGATCAGGCGCCGGTTGGCCAGGCGCAGGTCGGCAGTGCGTTGGCGCACCAGCTGCTCGACCTGGCGCGCGCGCCGGCCTGAAGCCTGCATGAAGGCGGCGCCGAGCAGCGTTATCAGGATGCCGCCGATCAGCAGCGCGCTCGAGCCCATGTGGTCACGCAGGAACGGGCGCGCGATGGCTGCCACCTCGATCCGCCACGGCCGGCCGCCGGCTTGCAGCACGGTGCTGGAAACGCCCGGATGCCCGGGCGCCAGCAGGCGTTCGAGAGGGGTAACTGCATGCGCGGCGACATGGCCGGTCGCCAGCAGCAGGGCGTCGGGCGCCGCTTGCGCGCCGGCGTAGACCGAGACCATCATGTCGTCGCTGCCTTCCAGGCCGGCGCCGGCGAGCGAAGCGCGCACCAGTTCGCGCGCGCGTGTCGCGGCCGCGCTGTCGGCGGCCAGCAAGTCGGACCTGGCCAGCAAGCCCTGGCTGACGGCGGCAATGCGGGCGTCGGCACGCTGGGTGAAGGACAGCGCCAGGTTACGGTACTCGAGGCTGCTGACGCCGACGAACAGGGCGCCGGAAGCGGTCAAGCCGCCTGCAAGCGTGAGGGCCGCCGCGAGAGTCAGGTGTCTGGGCAGGCGGCTCGGCATCGTGTTCGGTTATCCAGGGATGGGCAACAAGTCGGTTGGGAAAGGCGGTTCAACTACCGGTTGCCGTATCGATGGGATGAATAAGCTTGCTGGTAGGCATTAATGGGCGCCAGTGTGTCACAAACCAGTAGTTGCCGCAAATAAATCCTTCGTGAGTGGCGCGCCGTGGCGCGCGTGGCCGGCGTCAGACAGGTCGCGATACCAGCCAGGCAAGCAGCAGGCGTACCAGCAGCCGGTTGCTCCAGCCCCAGCCGAACCCGGCGGGCCGCGCCAGCCGCGTCAGCAGGGCAGGCGCGCCGATCGACGCCGGGCGCTGTGCGAACAGGATGCGGTTGTTGCCGGCCACCGCGCGCGGCCAGGCAAGCTGTCCGTCGAAGGCCGCATGCAAGCGTTCCAGCGCGCCCGCATAATCGGGATCGTAAGTAAAGATATTTGCCACCATCACGCCGCCCGGGCGCAGCGCGCGCCGGCAATCGGCGTAGAAAGCATGGCTGCTCAAGGCCGGCGGCAGGCCGGCGCTGTCGAAGCCGTCGATCAGCAGCACGTCGGCCTCGTTCGCCATGTGCGCCAGACTGTCGGCGGCGTCGCAGTGCAGCACGCGCAGGCGCGCGTCGTCCGGCGGCAGGTAAAAGGCGTCGCGCAGCGCGATCACGTCGGCGCGCACTTCGAGCACCGTGATGCGCGCCTGCGGAAAATGGCGATAGCAGAACTTGGCCAGCGAACCGCCGCCCAGGCCGACCATCACGATGTGGCGCGCGCGCGGCGCGAACAAGGCAAACAGCATCATGGCGCGCGTGTAGTCCAGCACCAGCGCGTGCGGGCGCGACAGCAACATTTCGCTTTGCACGTCGCCTGGCGTGAATTCGAGCGTGCGGCGCTCGCCCACGGTAGTCACCAGCGGGGCCGGTTGTGGCGCTGGCGCGCTCCGGTTGGCGTAATTGGGCGGTGCGGACATGGCGCAAGTATAAGCGGCGGATCGGCGCGTGCGCCCTGCGCCCGCCGCTGCTTGTTCCATGGCATCTCTTTCTGATAAGCTGACCCCTCCGACGGAGAACCCGTGACTACTGACCTGACTATGCTCGACGCGTCGACCATGGTGATCGTGCTGGCCCTGGGCAACCTGGCCTTGTGCGCATTGCTGACCTTTTTCGATCACGGCCCGGCGCGCCAGCCTGCGTTTAGCGTCTGGGGACTGTCGAAGCAGATCCAGGGCGGCGCCTGGCTGCTGCTGGCGCTGGGCGACGCCGGCGTGGTGCCGGCCCCGCTGGCGGTGCCGGGCGGCTATGCGCTGTTGTTGGCCGGTGTCGCGATCGAAGGCGGCGCCGCCTGGGAGCTGGCGCGCCGCCCCGGCTGGCGCCGCCCGACCCTGGTCGCCGGCGTGCTGGCGATCCTGGTGTTTTTCCTGTGCTACCTGGTCGACGAAGAAGGTTTGCGCGGCCTGGCGGCGTCGCTGATGCTGGGCGCGTTTTACCTGTCCGGCGCGCTGGCGCTGGCCTGGCGCTGGACCGAAGCGAGCCTGTTGCGGCGCTTCCTGGCGCTTGCCAGCGCGGCGCTGGCGCTGGTCGTGGCTTCGCGCGGCTTGTCGGTGCTGGTCTTGCAGGGCGGCTGGGGCTGGATGTCGAGCGAGCTGCTGGCCCAGTTCTCGAGCGGCGCGCTGTATTTGCTGATGCTGGGCAACGGCTTCGGCATGCTGCTCTTGGCGCGCGAAGGTCTGCAGGATGCGCTGGCGCGCCTGGAAACCATCGATCCGCTGACCGACGTGCCGAACCGGCGCGGCTTCTTCCAGACGCTGGCGCCGTGGATGGCGCTGGCGCGTCGTCCCGGTCTGCCGACCGCGCTGGTGGTGCTCGACCTCGACCAGTTCAAGCGCATCAACGACGGCTATGGCCACCCGGCCGGCGACGCCGTGCTGCGCCACGTGGTCGAACTGACCCGGCGCCAGCTGCGCGACAGCGATCAATTGGGACGCCTGGTCGGGGTCGAATTCGCGATCCTGCTGCCGCGCACCAACCTCGACGAAGCCACGCTGGTGGCCGAGCGCATCCGCGCCGCGATCGAGGCCACCCCGGTCAAGAGCGAACGCGCCCTGATCAAGATGACGGCCAGCTTCGGCGTCACCACCATCCGTCCCGAAGACAGTACCACCACCTTGTTCGGACGCGCCGACGAAGCGCTGTTGAAGGCCAAGGGAGAAGGGCGCAATCGCGTAGCGCAGGCCGGCGCGGCAGCAGCCGAAGTCTGAACCTCGATGGCGCGTGACCGTCCGGTCGTCAAGCCGGACGCGGTTGCCGGTGCCGGGGGCTAGCGCTCGACTGTTACTCGATCCGCTCGGGATGCCTTGGCAGAACCAGTGGCGCGTCCATCTGCGGCTGGCCGTCGCGCAGCCAGCCGAACAGGATCGCCATCATCAGCGGGCCGACGAACAGACCGATCACGCCCAGTGTCGACACCCCGCCCAACAGGCCGAACAGCACCGCCAGGAACGGCAGATTGACCGCGTGCCCGATCAGCTTCGGGCGGATGAATTTGTCGACCAGGAACAGCTCCACCGCGCCCCAGGTGAACAGGCCAAGCGCTTCGGCCGAGTGGCCCTGGCCGAACAGCAGGAGCGAGACCATCGTGAACGACAGCGGCGCGCCGCCCGGGATCAGCGCCATGTAGCCGGTGATCACGCCCAGCAGGACCGGCGCCGGGGCGCCCGCGATCCAGTAGGCGATGCCCAGCACGATGCCTTCCAGGATCGCGATCGAGCCCAGGCCGAGCGCCGTGCCGCGCACCGACAGCGGCAGCACGCGGCGCAGCTTGCCATACTGGCGCGGCATCAGGCGCGCGCCGGCGCGGTCGAGGTAATGCATCACGGCCGGACCGTGCAGATACAGCACGAACAGCGTCAGCAGCGTCAGGAACAGGTACAGCGCATTGGCCAGGATGGTCGAACCCCAGATGCGCGCGGCGTCGGTCAGGTGCGGCATGAAGTCGCCCACCGTGGTGCGGATCAAGGCATTCAGGCCGCCCGGCACCGCCAGGTGGTCGTTCCACCACTTGACGGCCGGCTCGGCCACCATCGGCAGCCCGGCCAGCCAGCTCGGCACCGGCACGCCGGTTTCGTTGAAGGTGACCAGCATGCGCTGTAGCGCGGCCAGTTCATAGCTCAGGGTATGGAACAGCAGCACCGAAGGGCCGACGAAGCTGACGATCAACAGCGCCAGCATGAAACTGGCGCTGGCCAGCGGCCGCCAGCCGCGCGCGACCAGGCGCGCATGCAGGGGCCAGGTAATCACCGCCAGCAGGCCGGCCCAGGCGATCGAGCCGAGGAAGTGCTGCAGCAGCAGGGCCAGCGCCGCCGCGAACAGCAGCGGCAACATCAAGTGAACGGTTCTGCGCATGCCGGCCTGGTTTCCTTTTATAGCTTGTTACGTGACTTTATTACGCGACTCTGGTGCTGGTTCGATCGTACGCGGCCAGCAAGTGGCCAGCCGCATTTTACTGCGCTGCGAAGTTTACAGCAGAGCGCTTCCTTCGACAGGGTAATTCAGCGCGCATTCCTATAAAAGAGGAGTTTGCAGGAGTATTACTTCTGAAAAAGCGAAGTGGGGCTGAATTCGGGTACGGTGTGTACGCACAGCGTGCAAATCGTTTATATTGTTCGCCCTTTTGATGACGGACCTGCAGATGCCCCGCAAGACTCCCACCACCGTACCGGTCAAGGCCGTGCGCACTGCGCGCGCTGCCGCCAAGGCGCCAGCCAAGACCGCGGTCAAGCCTGTCGCTGCCGCGCAAGCCGCAGCCAGGACGAGCGCAAAACCGCCTGTAAAACCGGCGGCGAAACCCGCTGCGAAGCGGGCTGCAAAGCCGGCTGCAAAGCCGGCTGCAAAAGCGGTCGCAAAAACTGCTGCGTCGGAAAACGGCGGGCGCAAAGCCGCCGTCAAGGCAGCGGCCAGGGCATTGATCACGCAGGCTGTGAAACCGCCAGCGCCCGCCAAGCGCGCCGTGCGCAAGGCGCCTGCCGCGGCGCCGGAACGTGCGCCTGTACTGGATGCGCGGCCAAGCCTGGTGCGCGACAGCTTCACCATGCCGCAGGAAGAGTATGCGGTGCTGGCCGAGGTCAAGGGCGCTTGCCTGCGCGCCGGCGTGGATGTCAAGAAGAGCGAATTGCTGCGCATCGGCGTGGCCCTGCTGGGCCAGCTCGACATGACGACCTTGCAGGCCGTACTGGCGGCGCTGCCCCAGCTGAAAACGGGACGGCCGCCGGCGCAATCGTGAAGCGAAACCGAAGTTCGGACTCGGCTAGTGAATGGCCGAGGCCGTGGTCAGCTCCTTCAGTTCGCGGATCGGGATGTTCGATTTCTCGTGCATCCGCAGCAGGATGGTGGCGCCGACATTGAGTTTGCGGTGGCGGATCTTGCTGATGATCGGCGGCTGCACTTCGAGCACGCGGCACAGCTCCGCGTCGTTTTTCAACTGCATGCGCTCGATCAGCGTATCGAGCAGCTTGTTGGGCACGAAACTTGACGGTTCCAGTGCGCGTGCGCGATGCATCGCGTCGAGTATTTCCTGTTTCTTCTGTCTTACGCTCATGTTGAATTCTCCAAAATTGGTGCAGGAATTCAAGACAGATCGACCCGTTCTGGAAACGATAACTCCGCCTGTTGTGTTGGCCTATCCGTGGCGGTTCGTTGTGATATTACTACGGGAGTGTTGCGCACGATTCAGATGATTTAACTAAAATCGTAGTAAATGGTCGTTTCTTCGCGGAATTTACGCTAATTTCAATCCGGAATTAGTGAGTACAAGCACTTTATCGGCCATGGCGGCCGCGGCGTGGGAGTGGGTGACCATGATCGCGCCGGCGCCGTGCGCGCGCGTTTCCTGGCGCAGCAGGCGCAGGATGGCGGCGGCGGTGTCGGGATCGAGGTTGCCGGTCGGCTCGTCGGCCAGCAGCAGCGCCGGCCGGTGCACCAGGGCGCGCGCGATCGCTACCCGCTGCAGTTCGCCGCCCGAGAGTTGGCGCGGGAAGTCGGCGCCGCGCCCGTGCAGGCCGACCGCATCGAGCATGGCGCCGGCGCGCTCGTCGGCGTCGCCATTGAGCAGCAGCGGCAGCGCCACGTTCTGGCGCAGCGTCAGGTGCGGCAACACGTGAAAGGCCTGGAAGATGAAGCCCATGCGGGTGCGGCGCAGGCGGGTGGCGGCGTCATCGTCGAGCGCCGACATCGGTGCGCCGTCGACCAGCACGCGGCCGCTATCGGGCGCATCCAGCCCCGCGACCAGGTTCAGCAGGGTCGATTTGCCGACCCCGGATTCGCCCATGATGGCGACGAATTCGCCCGGCGCGAACACGTGCGAGAGGTTCGACAGCACGGTGCGGCCGCCGTAGGTCTTGGTGAGCTGGTCGAGTTCGAGCATGCGGTCCTGAAAGTAAAGTCGGGCGCCGGATCAGCGCGTGAGCGCGCGCCGCAGCGCATAGCTGGCCGCGTCCACCAGCGCCACCAGCACCAGCATCGCGATCACCACCGTCGCCGCGCTCGGCATCTGGAACAGCGACAGGTGGTACTTCAGCATCTGACCCAGGCCGCCGGCGCCGACCACGCCCAGCACGGCGGCGGCGCGGATATTGTTCTCCCAGCGGTACAGCGTATACGACAGCATCTGCGGCAGCGCCTGCGGCAAGGTAGCGTACAGGAACGCCGCCAGCGGCCGCGCGCCATTCGTGCGCAGGCTTTGCTCGGCCAGCGGCTCGACGTTTTCCAGGGCGTCGGCAAACAGGCGCCCGAGCACGCCGGCGGTGTGCGCCGCCAGCGCCAGCGTGCCGGCCATCGGCCCCAGGCCGGCCAGCACCAGCAGCACCGCCGCCCACACCAGCTCGGGAATCGACCGCAGCACATTGAGCACCAGGCGCGTGACGGCGCGCAGGGCGCGGCCCAGGCGCCCGGCGCCGGCCAATGCCAGGGGCAGCGCCAGCAGCGCCGCGAGCAGGGTGCCGACTGCCGACATCGCCAGCGTCTCGCCGAGCGCGCCGAGCGTCTTTTGCAGGAAGGCGGGGCTGGTCTCGGGCGGCGCGAAGCCGGCCAGAAATTCGCGCGCCGAATCGATCGCTTCGAGCGTGAAGAACGCGCTCCATTGCAGCGGCAGGGTGGCGAAGCTGGCCACCACCAGCGCGACGATGCCGACCATCAGCAGCCAGGTGGCGGCCGAGCGCCGCGGTGGCGGCGGCAGCATGGCGTCGGGCTTCATCCCAGCCTCCGGCGCAGGAATTTCGAAACCAGGTCGGCCGCCGCGACCAGCAGCACGAACATGATCAGCATGGTGGCCACTTCAGCGCCGGCCATCATCTTGGTCGACTCGTCCAGGCGCTGGCCCAGGCCGCCGGCGCCGACAAAGCCCATCACCGCCGAGCCGCGGATCGCGCACTCCCAGCGGTACACGGTGTAGGACACCAGTTCGGCGCTCGACTCGGGCAGGGCGCCGTACAGCAGCGCCGGCAGGCGCCCGCCGCCGTTGGCAAGGAGGACATCGGTGGCGTGGGCGTCACCGGACTCCAGGATTTCGGCGTATACCTTGGCCAGCATGCCGCTGTACGACAGGGCAATGGCCAGCACGCCGGCGGTCGGCCCCAGGCCGACGATGCGCACGAACAGCAGCGCCCACACCAGTTCCGGCACCGAGCGCAGCAGTACCAGGACCCAGCGCAGTAGCTGGCGCACCAGCGCGGCGATCGGCCGCATGCGGCCGGTGCCCAGGCGCGAGATCGACAGCCGCTCGCTGATGACGAAGGTGGCGGGGATGGCGGCCACCAGCGCGAGGGTAAGGCCGGCGCTGGCGATGGCCACCGTTTGCCAGGTCTCGCGCACGACCATGGCCAAAAATTCGGGTTCGACCGATGGCGTGAGGAAGTCGCGCAGGAACATGCCGGCCGCGCGCAGGCTCTGGGCATCGAACAAGGCCCAGGGCTTGAATTCGCTCGCCACCAGCATCGGATACAGCAGCAGGATAAACACGACCGCGGCCGTGACACGCGTGCGCCAGGCCGGATCGGGATGCAGGACCTTCGTCATCGACACCTGTTGGCCCGTCTTCTAGAAGCAGGCGCCGACCGCGATGCGCTCGGGCGTGTCGTGCAGTGGATCGGGCTGCGGGTCGACATGCTCGTTGGCGTACAGCTCGGCGATCATGGCGTCAGAAACCTGATCGCGCGGCGCGTCGAACACGATGCGGCCGTCGCGCAGGCCGATCAGGCGGCCAAACCCCTCACGCGCAAGTTCGACCTGGTGCAGGCTGCACACCAGCGTGGCGTTGCGCTGTTTCGCTTCCTGGCGCAGCGTGGCCAGGGTGTGGCGCGCCAGCGCCGGGTCGAGCGCGGAAATCGGCTCGTCCACCAGCAGCGCTTCGGCGTTCGACAGCAGCAGGCGCGCCAGGCCGCAGCGCTGGCGTTCGCCGCCCGAGAGGCGATCGACGCGCGCATACAATTTGTCGCCCAGGCCGAAGCGGGCCAGCGCAGCGTGGGCGGCTTCCGGGTCTTGCGGACGCACCAGCGAAGCCAGCGCCTGCCACAGGCTCCAGTGCGGCAGGCGCGCCGCCAGCACCGCCGTCACCACGCGCTGGCGCGGCGGCAATGGCGGCGTCTGTGGCGCCAGGAACAGGTGGCTGCGCAAGCGGTGGCGCGCACTTTGCGACAGCGCCCACGGGTCGCGCCCGAACAGCTCCAGGCTGCCTTCGCTGGGCGCGTGGGCGCAGGCCAGCGTCGCCAGCAAGGTGGTCTTGCCGGCGCCGGACGGGCCGATCAGGGCGACCTGTTCGCCGGCGTCGATGCTCAGGTCGAGCGCGTGCAGGGCCGGCGCGCGGCTGCCGGTCAGGTGGCGCACGCTGAGCTGACGCAGACGGAAGGTCGCCATGGGTGTTGCCTGCTTACTTCAGCAGACCGGCGTTGCGGGCGGCGGCTTCGATCGCGCCGTAGTTGGCGGTCTTGGTCGGCACGAACTTGGTGGCGCGCTGCAGTTCCAGGATTTCCTTGCCCTGCGGGGTCGAATCGTCCAGCGCCAGGAAGGCGTCGCTGATCTTCTTCTTCAGTGCCGGGTCCATGTCGCTGCGCACCGACCAGTTGTAGTCGAAGTAGCCCGGGGTGGTATAGAACACGCGCACTTGCTTCGGATCGACTTTTTTACCTTCGACCAGCTTGTCCCACACCGAGATATTCAGTGCGCCGGCATCGACCTTGCCGCCGGCCACGGCCGCCACGGTCGCATCGTGCGCGCCCGAGAACGCGATGCGCTTGAGGTCGGTATCAGGATTGATCTTGGCGCCCAGCAGGAACGAACGCGGCATCAGGTGACCCGAGGTCGACGATTCCGAACCGAAGGCCAGGGTCTTGCCTTTCAGGTCTTCCAGCTTGTTGATGCCAGGCTGGGTGGTGATGAACACCGAACGGAACTTTTCGTCTTCAACGCGCTGCACCAGCGGCGTGACCTGGCCCTTGCTGCGCACATTGGCTTGCACGAAGGTGAAGCCGCCGAACCAGACCATGTCGATCTTGCGGTTGATCAAGCCTTCCACCGAGGCTGCGTAATCGGTCACCGGGGTGAACTCGACTTTCAGGCCGGTCTTGGCTGCCAGGTACTCGCCCAGCGGCTTGAACTTGCGCTGCAGTTCGGTCGGCGCTTCGTCGGGAATGGCCGAGACGCGCAGCACGCCGGCGCTCGACTGGGCCTGGGCGGCGCCCGCGAGGGTCAAGGCGCCGGCGGCGACCAGCAGGTGTTTCAGGACTTGGCGGCGGAAGGGTTGGGTCATGTGAGCTCTTGTTGGGAAGATGAAACGTGTCGGGGGCGTGCACGCTTGAACCGGGGCGAAAACGGCGTTTCGCGACAATCCGCTATGATAGCAAAAGCGGCAACAAATCAGGCATCAAACCTGGCCATCCCGCATGGTGCGGCCTGGCGGCACGAATGATAGACCCTATGCTGACCACCTGTACATCCCAAATCATGCCGGCTGGTGTCGCGAACGCGCATGTCGCGAACGCGCATGTCGCCGACGCGCATGTCGCCCACGCGCATGTCGCCGACGCGCATGTCGCCGACGCGCAAGCCGGCAATGCCCACGTGGCCGACGAGCTGCATGCGTCGCTCGCTGCGCCCGAGGCTTGGATCTCGCCCAAATTCCTCTACGACGCGCTGGGCTCGAAATTGTTCGAAGCCATCTGCGAGCTGCCCGAATACTATCCGACCCGCACCGAAGCGGCGATCTTCGCGCGCCACGGCGCCGAGATCGCGCGCGTGGCCGGGCAGGGCACGACCCTGATCGACCTCGGCGCCGGCAACTGCGCCAAGGCGGCCTCGCTGTTCCCGCTACTGGCCCCAAGCCAGTATGTGGCGGTCGACATTTCTACCGAATTCCTGCATGACGCCTTGACGCGCCTGCGCCAGCGCTTCCCGCAGATCGCGATGGAAGCGATCGGCATGGACTTTTCGCAGCAGTTCGCGCTGCCTGCGCAGGTGCGTGAAGCGCGTCGCCTGTTCTTTTATCCGGGCTCGTCGATTGGCAACTTCACGCCCGACGAAGCGCAAGCCTTTTTGCGCCGCCTGCGCCTGCAATGCGGCGACGATGGCGGCATCCTGATCGGCATCGACCTGGTCAAGGACAAGGCCGTGCTCGACGCCGCCTACGACGACGCGTTGGGCGTCACCGCCGCCTTCAACCTGAATATCCTGCGCCACGTGAACTTGCTGCTGGGCGCCGACTTCGACATCCGCGCCTGGCGCCACCACGGCGTCTACAACGCCGCGCGCGGCCGCATCGAAATGCACCTGGAAGCAACGCGCGACCAAAATGTGGTCTGGCGCGGCGGCGCGCGCCACTTCAAGGCGGGCGAGCGCATCCACACCGAGAACAGCTACAAGTACCAGCAAGCCGACGCCATCAAGTTGCTCGAGCGCTGCGGTTTCGAAGCGACCCGCGTGTGGACCGACCCGCACTGTCCGTTCGCCGTCATCCACGCCGAGGCCATTGCACAATGAACATGCTGCGCGACGATAGCCTGCAACGCCGCTTTGGCCAGGTGCGCGCCCGTTCGCTGCAGCTGGCGGCGCCGCTGTCGGACGAGGATTGCTGCGCCCAGTCGATGCCTGACGCCAGCCCGATCAAGTGGCACCTGGCGCACACCACCTGGTTCTTCGAGACTTTCATCCTCGAGCCGCGCGAAGACAACTTCGCGCCGTTCCACATGGCATTCCGGGTGCTGTTCAATTCCTATTACAACGGTGTCGGCGCCAAGCATCCGCGCGCCCGGCGCGGCCTGCTCACACGGCCGTCGCTGGACGACGTCAAGGCCTATCGCCAGGATGTCGACCGGCGCCTGCTGGCGCTGTTGGGCAAGGGCGTCGACGACGCGCTGGCCGGCTTGGTCGAGCTCGGTTTGCAGCACGAGCAGCAGCACCAGGAACTGATGCTCACCGACGTCAAGCATCTGCTGTCGTGCAATCCCCTGTATCCGGCCTACGCCGACGACGCCTTGCCGGATGCCATCGAGCCGCCGGCGCTGGCCTGGCTCGACTTCGAAGGCGGCCTGGCCGAGATCGGCTACAACGGCCGCGGCTTCTGCTTCGACAATGAATTGCCGCGCCACCGCACCTATGTGGCGCCGTTCGCGCTCGCCTCGCGCCTGGTGACCAATGGCGAATACCTGGCCTTCATCGAGGCCGGTGGCTACCGCGATCCGGCCCTGTGGCTGGCCGAAGGCTGGGACCGCGTCTGCGCCGGCGAGATCGCGGCGCCGCTGTACTGGTTCGAAATGGATGACGGCTGGCACGAATTCACCCTGCACGGCGCCCGCGCGCTGGATCTGCAACGCCCGGTCACCCACGTCTCGCTGTACGAAGCCGACGCCTACGCACGCTGGTGCAATGCACGCCTGCCGACCGAAGCCGAGTGGGAATTTGCCGCGCGCCAGGCCAGTTTGGGCGGCGCCGCCGCGCACCACCCCGACGCCGCCAACGGCCACGGCTTGCAGCAAATGTTCGGCGCCTGCTGGCAATGGACCTCAAGCAGCTACGCACCGTATCCGGGTTATGCCCCGGCGCCCGGCGCGATCGGCGAATACAACGGCAAGTTCATGGTCAACCAGTACGTGTTGCGCGGTTCTTCCTGCGCGACACCGGAAGGCCATGCGCGCGCCAGTTACCGCAACTTCTTCCCGACCGGTGCGCGCTGGCAGTTCTCCGGCATCCGGCTGGCACGATGAGCCGCCGGCGTGACTGGCGTGCGCGCCTGCTCGATCAGCGCGCCAATCTCTACATCCTGTCGCACCCGCTCGCCTTCGCGCTGCAGGTCATCAAGGGCTTCCGCGCCAACCAGGGCTTGCTGCTGGCCGGCGCCGTGGCCTATTACGCGCTGCTGTCGATCGTGCCGTTCCTGATGCTGGTGGTGGTGGTGCTGTCGCACTTCATCGACCAGGCCGAGCTGCTCGACACGCTGCGCCGCTACCTCGAATTGCTGGTGCCGGGCCAGTCGCGTCCGATCGTCACCGAAGTCGCCATCTTCCTCCAGGACCGCGAGTTGATCACCTGGGTGCTGGCGATCACCATGCTCTTCTTCAGTTCGCTCGCGTTTACCGTGCTGGAAAACGCGATGAGCGTCATCTTCAAGCACCGGGTGGCGATCCGGCGCCGCCACTTCGCGGTATCGGCGCTGCTGCCGTACTGCTACATCGTGGCGCTGGGTTTTGGCATCATGATCGTGACCCTGGTCGCCGGCGCGCTGCAGGTCATGGGCACCGAAAGCGTGTGGCTGTTCAACTACCACTGGTCGCTGGGCGGCGTGTCGGGCGCCTTGCTCTATTTGCTGGGGCTGATCGGCGAGATCATGGTGCTGACCTCGATCTACCTGGTGATGCCGGTCGGACGCCTGTCGCTGTGGCACGCCACCATCGGCGGCATCACCGCGGCGCTGCTATGGGAGGCGGCGCGCCACGTGCTGGTCTGGTATTTCTCGACCCTGTCGCAGGTGAACCTGGTGTACGGCTCGATGACGACCGCGATCGTGGTCATGTTCAGCCTCGAAATTGCCGCCACCTTGCTGCTGCTCGGGGCCCAGGTGATTGCCGAATACGAGCGCGTCGGTCAAGCCGAGGCCGGCAAGGAACAGCCGCCATCGAACGACGGCGTTGCGCCATTGGCGCGGCGCGGTTGAACCTTTGCGCCTTGCAGAGTGCGGCGTCGCCGCAACGCCCGGCTGAGGATTGCGGCCGGTCAAATGAGCGGGTTTGAGGCGGTGGCACAGTACGGTCTTGCGCGAAACCAATCGGGCGCGCGATGTAGTTGACCGGGAGATGTCATGAACCAAGATCTGGCTGTCGTATTTCCCTTGCCGGTAATGCTGGCGCTGGCGGCCATGCTGCTGTTGCTGCTGGTGGTGGGGCCGCTGCTGCTGGTGCTGCGGCGTCCGGTCGAGGTGCGTCAGGCATCCGATGAACACGCCATCCATCCCGGCGCCGACCGCGCTTAGGAGCCCACCATGGCCACGCTCAAGGGGTTCGATACCTTGCTTGACATGGGGCCGCACGCCGCGGCGCTGCGCCGGCGCGGCTACGATTTCGTGATGCGCCGCTACAGCCGCGATCCCGCGCGCAACCTGGGCGCACCCGAGGCGCGCCAGTTGTCCGACGCCGGCTTGCGCATCGGCGCGCTGTGGGTGCACGGCGCCACCCATGCAGCTTATTTCACGCGACAGCAGGGTTTGCTCGACGGCACCGGGGCATTGCGCCTGGCGCGCGCCGCCGGTCAGCCGGCCGGCAGCGCCATCTATATCGAAGTCGATCATGACGCCAGCCGGGACGAAGTGGAGGGCCCGATTGCCGCCTATTTCAGCGGCATCCGCGCTTCGCTGGGAGGGCCGGCAGGCTACCGGGTCGGTGTGCACGGCTCGGGCCGCTGCTGCGCGGCGATGCTCGATCATGGCCTGGCCACACTCAGCTGGTTGTCGCAGGCGCGCGGCTTCGCCGGCACCCAGAGTTATGCGTATGCGATGCGCTACGATTTGCTGCAATGGATGACGACGCGCATCGAACTCGATGGCATCGTGCTGGACGTCGCGCCGGACATCAGTCACCCGGCCCGCGATCCGGGGCTGTTCCAGGTGGCGCAGTCCAGCGCACCGGTCGCAGCGGCGCCGCACCAGGAAGCCGAACTGCGGACCTGAAACAACGCTCCGCCGGCAAGGGCGGGCGTGTCAGCCCTTGACCGTCACGCCCGCCGCGCCGCCTTGCATGCGGCCGATTACAGCGGCCTCGGCAAATCCTTCGCGCGCAAACAGCGCCAGCACTTCCTCGACCGCACCCGGGTCGCACGACACCAGCAGGCCACCCGAGGTTTGCGGATCGGTCAGCAGCGCGCGCTGGGCGTCGCTGATGGCGGCGTCGAGCGTGACATCCTTGCCATAGGCATCCCAGTTGCGGCCGGATGCGCCGGTGAAATAGCCGTCGTGCGCCAGTTGCAGCACGCCCGGCAGCAGCGGGATCGCCGCCATGTCGAGCTGCGCTTCCAGTTGCGCGCCGCGCGCCAGTTCCAGCAGGTGGCCCAACAGGCCAAATCCGGTGACGTCGGTCAGCGCGTGCACCCCTGGCATGTCGGCCAGCAGCCGCCCAGGTTTGTTCAGCTTGGTCGTGTTGGCGATCATGGCCTGATAGCCTTCCGGGCCCAGCACGTCCTTCTTGAGCGCGGCCGAGAGCACGCCCACGCCAAGCGGTTTGCCCAGCACCAGCACGTCGCCGGCTTTGGCGTCGGCATTGCGCTTGACCTTCGACGGATGCACCAGGCCCAGCACCACCAGGCCATAGATCGGCTCGACCGAATCGATGGTGTGGCCGCCGGCGATCGGGATCCCGGCTTCGGCGCAGATCGACTCGCCGCCGCGGATGATCTGGCCGATCGTTTCCAACGGCAGCTTGTTGACCGGCATGCCGACCAGCGCCAGCGCCATGATCGGGGTGCCGCCCATCGCGTACACGTCCGAGATGGCGTTGGTAGCGGCGATGCGGCCGAAGTCGAACGGATCGTCGACAATCGGCATGAAGAAGTCGGTGGTGGCGATCAGCGCCTGCTCGTCGTTGAGCTTGTACACGGCCGCGTCGTCGGCGGTCTCGATGCCGACCATCAGTTCTTTCGGCAGCGGGAAGCCGGTCGACGACTTCAGGATCTCGGCCAGCACGCCGGGCGCGATCTTGCAGCCGCAGCCGCCGCCGTGGGAAAACGAGGTGAGTTTGATCGGTTGGTCGCTGGTGCTCATTGGTTTTTTTCCGGTACGCGTTAATTAACGCAAAAGATTATCCACCAAGTCGCGCAGCAGCGCTTGCTCGGTCTCGGGTGCGAACAAGGGGGCGCGTGCGCTGCACTGGCGCTGCAGGAGGGCGTGGAATGCCGGGTCGTCGCCGGTGCGCTCGATCAGGCGCGCCAGCGCGGCGCTGTCGCCCGGCGCAAAATAACCCGCGTAATCCGCGCCCAGCATGCCGACGTTGCCGCCAATGTGCGAGGCCAGCACCGGCACGCCGCAGGTGACGGCTTCGATGATGACGTTGGCGCCGCCTTCCATCAGGGACGCGATCACCATCGCGTGGCTGCGTTTGAGCAGTTGCCGGGTGCGCCCGCGCGGCAGGGCGCCGAGCCAGCGGTAGTGCGCATTGGTGCGCATTTCGGCGTCGGCAGCCTGGCCCAGCGCGGGATCGAGCACGCCGCCGATGTGGGTCAGGCGCAGGTCGGAACGCCGCACCAGTCTCGCGGCGCGCATGAAAGTGAGCGGATCTTTTTCCGGACGCAGGTGGCCGATCATGCAGATGTCGCGCACGCGCGGCGCGCGGCCGGCAAAAGCAATCAGCGGCGGCGCTGACTGGTGAATGATGGCCGCCCTGGCGCGCGCCGCATCCGGCAGGCGCGTCAAGGCGTCGGCTTGCAGCACCACGATTGCCGCGGCATGCTCGAGCGAGGCCTGGGCGCCGGCGTCGTGCCCGATGTCGCGGTAGACGTCAGTGCCCGTCAATACCAGCAGCGTCGGACGATCCGGATGCGCGGCGCGAAACGCGGCCAGCGCCGGCGCCGAGCGCCGTGCATGCAGCGCGATCAGCAAATCGGGCGCGGCATCGCCTTCGATCCAGTGCGAAGCGATGCCGACCCGAAAGCCGGCGCGCAGGAAGCGCGCCCAGCGGCTGGCGCTTTGCCAGTTGCCGTTGTTGTCGCGGGCAGAGGCGGGACTGACGATGAGGATGCGCGGGCGGGTCATGACGAAGAGGGGCGGGCGGGGCGGCTTATGCAGGCGGGGTGGAGAGTATAGCGGAGACGAAAAAAAACGGCTGCCGAGGCAGCCGTTCTTGTTTCACCAGAAGGTGAATTTATTCGCCGAACGAACGACGTGCGCCGTCCATCGAACGCGGGTGGGCACCCTTGTAGCCGCCTTCGCGGCGCTGGCCTTGCGGCTGGCCTTCGCGCGGGCCGCCGAAGCGGTTGCCGTCACGTGGCGCGCCGGCGTTGGCAGGACGGTCGCCCTGGGCGCGTGGCGCATAGCCTTCGCGCGGGCCACGGTCGGCGTAACGGCTTTCGCTTGGTGCGCGGTCGGCGCGTGGCGCGTACGGTTCACGCGGGGTGCGGTCGCCATAGCCGCCTTCACGGGCGCCGGCAGGCTTGCCGAAACCACGCTGGGCCGGCTTGGCTGCACTGCGGCCATCGCCCGGCTTCCAGCCTGGACGGGCGCCGGCGCGGGCAGCAGGGGCGCTGCGCTTTGGCTCGAACCCTTCGACCACGCCGACCGGGACCGGCTGGCGGGTGAAGCGTTCGATGCGGCGCATGTTCATGCTTTCCGAGTGGTTCACCAGCGAGATCGCGGTGCCGTTGCGGCCGGCGCGGCCGGTACGGCCGATGCGGTGCACGTAGTCTTCCGGGAACTTCGGCAGGTCGTAGTTCACCACGTGGGTGATGTTCGGCACGTCGATGCCGCGCGCGGCGACGTCGGTTGCCACCAGCACGCGCACGCTACCGCGGCGCAGGCTGTCCAGGGTGCGGTTACGCGCGCCCTGGTGCATGTCGCCGTGCAGTGCGGCAGCCGAGAAACCGGCGATGTTCAGGCGGTCGGCGATCATGTCGGCGTCACGCTTGGTGGCGGTGAACACGACAGCCTGGTCCATGCCTTCGTCACGCAGCAGGTGGTCCAGCAGGCGATTCTTGTGCGACAGGTCGTCGACGAAGTGCACGCGCTGCGAGATATTCTCGTGGCGGTTGCCGGCGCTGGCGATCTGCACGGTCAGCGGATCGGTGGTGATGCGGCGCGCCATGTTGCCGACCACGCCATCGAGCGTTGCCGAGAACAGCATGGTCTGGCGGCTCGATGGGGTTGCGGCGACGATCTTTTCGATGTCGTCGATGAAGCCCATGTCCAGCATGCGGTCGGCTTCGTCGAGCACCAGGATCTGCAGCTCGGAGAAATCGATCTTGCCCGATTCCATGTGGTCGATCAGGCGGCCCGGGGTGGCGACCAGGATCTCAGGATTCTTGGCCAGCAGTTGCATCTGCTTCGGGTACGGCATGCCGCCCAGGATCGAGACGCAACGCAGGCGACGCATCTGGGTGGTGTACTGCTCGGTCGCGCTGGTCACTTGCAGGGCCAGTTCGCGGGTCGGGGTCAGCACCAGCATTTTTGGCTGGGCCGGCTTGAAACGAACGCGCTCGCCGCGGGCACGGGCAGCCTGCGCTTCTTGCGCCGGGGTCTTGCCGGCAGGGGCGATCTCGAGGTTGGCCAGCTGGTGCAGGGCCGGCAGCATGAACGCTGCGGTCTTGCCCGAACCGGTCTGCGACGACACCAGCAGATCGCGACGGGCGATGGCTGCAGGGATGGCTTGCGCCTGGACTGGGGTCGGGCTGGTGTAGCCGGCGTCGGTGACTGCCTGGACGAGGGACGCGTGGAGGCCTAGTGCTTCAAAACTCATGTGGAATACTTTCGGAATAAATCATGCACGCTCGCACGATGGTGGCGCGAACGTAAAAAATGCAACGCGAACCGACAAACGAAATGACTTAATGGAGAAAGAAATTTCGGCACAAAAGCTTTGCGCCGGGATGGTGTCTTGAAAATGACACCTGAAGGCGGAGGGCTTTTTGAATGGCGCTCAGAAACGAGCTGCCTGGGGTTTGCGTAGCTGCTAAGGTACTGACGGCGAAGGGATGCAGAGACTACTGATTGAAATGCATGTTCGCAGGGTACTGCCGCTGTCGACTCTTGCCGTACCATGAAAAAGTACAGGATGACGCAGCGCACAAACCGTACTATACAGGTTTTTTGGACAGCGTGCACGCCGGCCTCCGAACCTGACTCAATAAGCTTCCCCGCCTGTTGGGACAGGTTCTCGAACTGCACAGTCGCCGGCGGGAAGCTCCCGGCGGCGACTGGCGTTACCCCTGGCGTCCGGGCGCGATCAGCGCTGCTTGCGCTTGGACGAGGTGTTGCGGGCGATGCGCTTCGACTTGCCGGCATCGGCCTTGGCCTTGAAGCGCGAGCCGCCGCGCTTGGCGACGGCGGCGCGCTCGGCTTCGAATGCGACCACGGCGTTCTCGAGGATGTTCTCGGCGATGTCGCTGTGGCTCGAGGCCGAGGTCTTCGGCACCAGGATGGTCGAGCCGGCTTTCAGGCGCGATTGCGCCGGAATGTTGTTGGCCTGGCGGATGATTTCCGGCGTGGTGCCGAATTTCGAGGCCAGCGACGCGATGCTTTCGCGCGCGCCGGTGATCTTGTGCGTGGTCCAGCTCGACAGAGCATGGCCCCAGGAGGCCAGGTTCAGGTGGAACTTCTCGGCATTCTCTTTCGGCAGCAGGATCTTGGTCTCGGCGCCGGTGATCACCGGCTTCTTGAACTGCGGATTGAGCGCCTTGAATTCGTCGATCGACATCTCGGCCAGCTGGGCCGCGACGCTCAGGTCCATGTCGCTGGTCTTGTCGATCGTGGTGAAATAGGGCTGGTTGTCGATCGCCGGCAGGGTGATGCCGAATTGCGAAGGATTGGCCACCACGTTCTTGACCGCTTGCAGCTTGGGCACGTAGTTGCGCGTCTCGGCCGGCATCAGGTCGGCCAGGCTGTCGAAGTCGGTCGGCTTGCCCAGTTCCTGGTTTTTCTTGATGGCGCGCTGGACATTGCCTTCGCCCCAGTTATACGCGGCCAGTGCCAACTGCCAGTCGCCGAACATGGTGTACAGGCGCTGCAGGTAGGTCAGGGCGGCGTCGGTCGACGCCAGCACGCCGCGGCGCTCGTCCTTGAACATGTTCTGCTTGAGGTCGAAATCCTTGCCGGTGCCCGGCACGAACTGCCACAGGCCGGCGGCGTTGGCGCTCGACATCGCTTGCGGGTTGAACGCCGATTCGATCACCGGCAGCAGCGCCAGCTCGGTTGGCATGCCGCGCTTTTCCAGCTCGGACACCACATGGTACAGGTAGGGAGAAGCGCGGCCGGAGATGCGGGCCAGGTTGCCGGGGTGATTTGCGTAGGCTTGCGCGTGACGGGTGACCAGCGCGTTGTTCAGGTCGGGGATCGCGTAGCCGCTGCGGATGCGGCCCCAGACGTCGGTCTCGCGATACTCGTCCGCCTTGAGGCCGTCGAGCTTGAGTGCATCTGGTTTGAGCGGAGCGAGCGTCGCCGGAGCGGTGCGCTGGCCGGTGGCCTGAACGGCCGACAGCGGTGCTGCATCCATAGCCTGGCTCAGGGGCGCGGCGCCCAGGAGCGCCAGAGCGGCCAGCGCTGCGGTGGTACGGGTCGTAAGGTGCATAGGTTTCCAAAGTTGCGTTCAGGAACGAACGGACGAGGACAAGGATGGAGTGTAAGGATCAATCGCCGAGCGCGTCAAGAACTATGTCGCCACCGTTACAAATTAATTCGCTGCGAAAAAATGGTTACCGTTGGCATCATGAACCGCGCCGATGGCAGCATGATCATGAAAATTGCCCAGCAGTGGCATGGCATTGCTGAACGGTTATCCGGGCTGCGCTGCAGCAAGGAAGCCACTAGCAGGTTTCACTTTATGCCGGGCGGGAGGTCTACCTATGAGCATGCGCAAAGAGTGCGTACAATCTCACTTTTGCCGTTTGCACTGAATGAGACTGTCACCATGAGCACTGCCAACCCCAATGTCGACGATGACGCGATCGTCCTCGCCACCCGTAACTGGCTCGAGCGCGCCGTGATCGGCCTGAACCTGTGCCCGTTCGCCAAATCGGTGTTCGTCAAGGAGCAGGTGCGCTACGTCGTCTCGAATGCCACCACGCCTGAAGCGCTGCTCGAAACCTTGATGGACGAGCTGCAACACCTGTCCGACACACCAGCCGAGCAGGTCGACACGACGCTGCTGATCCACCCGTTCGTGCTGACCGATTTCGAGGACTACAACGAATTCCTCGACGTGGCCGACGCCGCGGTCGAAGACATGTCGCTCGACGGCGAGCTGCAGGTGGCAAGCTTCCACCCGGATTACCAGTTCGCCGACACCGACAGCAACGACATCTCGAACTACACCAACCGCGCGCCGTACCCGATCCTGCACCTGCTGCGCGAAGACAGCATCGCGCGCGCGGTGGACGCGTTTCCGGACGCGGCCGACATCTTCGAGAAGAATATCGACACCATGGCAAAGCTCGGCCATGAAGGCTGGGACAAGCTCGATGTCGGACCGGCACGCTGACCGGGCCGGCGCGGCGCCGGCGCAGATAGTAGAGCAAGCCAAACCGCCGGTGCGTCCCGACACGCCGTGCGTGGCCGTGTGCTCGACCACGTTCGACGAAGTCTGCCGCGGCTGCGGACGCACCGTGGCCGAAGTCGCGCACTGGGTGTCGATGGACGCGGACCAGAAAGAAATCGTGTGGCAGCGCATCCTGGCGCAGGGCTACCCGCGCCGTAATACCTGAAACAGCGGCCGTCCTGGCCGCATCAATACGACCCGATGAAATCCTTCTTGCCGATCGGCGCCCCGTTGTGGCGCAGGATCGCGTACGCGGTCGTCACGTGAAAATAAAAGTTCGGCAGCGCGAAGTGGGTCAGGTACACCGCGCCGCTGTCGAAGTGGCGCGCCCGTTCGCCGCTGCCGTGGGTGATTGCACGGGTGGCGCCGGCATCGATTTCGGGCCGCGCCAGGCCGTCGATGAAGCCCAGCGTCTTGGTGATGCGCTGCTGCAGTTCGGCGAAGGTGTGCTCGCCGTCCTCGAAGCGCGGCGGCTCGACCCCGGCCAAACGGGCACTGGCGCCCTTGGCGAAGTCGGTCGCGATCTGGATCTGGCGCGCCAGCGGGAACATGTCCGGATACAGACGCGCTTGTAGCAATGCGTCGGGCTCGATGCGGCGCTCCAGCGCCCAGGCTTCGGCGGACTCCAGCACGGCGGCCAGGCTGCCCAGCAGCTGGCGGAACACGGGCACCGAGGCGGCGTACAAAGAATGGTTCATGCGTTTTCCTCCAAAAGAACTTCATCATAACAATTCCTGCGCAGGGCTGACGCGGCATGGCTGCGCCGCCCACGACCGGCTGTCGGTATGGTCCAGGGATCGCGTCGATCGATAATATTGGTTACCAAGAATCGTGACTAAAAGCAATCAACTAGGCATAATCCCATCCACCCTGCATTCATTGACACACGGCCGCCTGCGGCCCGGCCACCGACCAGTCCATGCCTATCGCCAGTTTCGCCGCTCGAACCATGCCTTCCCGCCTGCGCAAGTTATATGGGCGCTCGATCTACGGCGCGCTGCTGCTGGCAATCTTCGGCGCCCTGGCGCTCCCGGCCGTCATCGGCAGCTACCTGCTGGTGGGCGTACAGGAGCGCGCCGCCGCTGACGCCGCGCTCGACGAGACGTTGCGCCGCAACGCCGACATCCTGGCCCTTGGCCTGCAGGACGCGCTGTGGAACATGAACCTGGACGCCGCGCGGCCACTGCTCGACTCGATGCTGCGCGACCCGACGGTGGTGCGGGTCGAGGTGCGCGACCTGGCCGGCGCCAGCGCGCTCGACTTGCAGGCCAGGGCGCGCCCGCTGGGACGCATCGTGCGCGCCGAGCGCAGCTTGACCGTGCGCGATGAACGCATCGGCAGCGTGGTGCTGGCGATGGACGACTACCGCAGCAGGCAAGAGCTGGGCGCCAAGCAGCGCCGCTACGCGCTGGTGCTGGCGCTGCAGGCGGCCGTGTCGCTGCTGATGATCGCGCTGCTGATCCGGCGCCGCCTGCTGGCGCCGCTGCGCAGTCTGATGCGCTTTTCCGATCGCCTGGCGATTGGCGACTTCGATACCCCGCTGGCGGTGTCGGCGCACGATGAACTGGGACGCCTGGGCGAGCAGATGGAGCGCATGCGCCTGGCGATTCGCGACCTGTTCGCCGACGTCGCCCGGCGCGAAGAGCGTTTCCGCACCATCGTGACCCAGGTGCCGGGCGCCGTGTTCCGGGTGCGCGCCGGCGCCGAGGTCGAATTCGTCAGCGACGCCATCGAAGGCATCACCGGCTACCCGGCGCAGCATTTCCTGCGCGGCACGACCGAAGACTGGGCCGACATCGTGCACCCGCAAGACCGGCGCCACTACCGCAACCGGGCCAAGGACGCGGTGCTGGGCGGGCGCGCCTACGAGATCGAATACCGCATCATCGACGCCCACGGCATCGAGCGCTGGGTGCTGGAAAGCGGCCAGCCGCAGGGCGTGATTGGTGAAGAACGGATGCGGGTCGACGGCATCCTGTCCGACATCAGCGAACGCAAGCACAACGAGATGCGCATCGAAACCCTGCTCACCGAGCAGGGCGCGATCCTGGACAACGTGATGTTCGGCGTGCTGTTCGTGCGCCAGCGGCGCATCGTCACCAGCAACCGCCGCGCCGAAGAATTGTTCGGCTACGCCGAGGGCGCGCTCGATGGCGCGCCGACCGAGATCCTGTATCCGAGCCGCGCCGCCTATGAACGGATGGCGGCCGAACACTACCCGGGCATGGATGGCGACGGCAACGCGCGCCCGGCCAGCGGCGACGAATGCCAGGCGCGGCGGCGCGACGGCAGCGTGTTCTGGTGCATGGTGAGCGGCTGCGCGCTCGACCCGGCGCACCCCGACGACGGCAGCATCTGGGTGTTCGCCGACATCAGCGAGCGCAAACAGGCCGAGGAAAAACTGCGCCTGTCGGCCACGGTGCTCGAACACATCGCCGACGGCGTGATGGTGCTCGACGTCGAGGGCCGCATCATCGCCATCAACCCGGCCTTCACCGCGATCACCGGCTACGCCGAGCACGAGGCCATCGGCCTGCAATCGACCCTGACGCGCGGCAGCGACCAGCAATTGTATGCAGCCCTGTGGCAAGAGCTCGATGCGACCGGCTTCTGGCAGGGCGAGATCTGGGACACCAGGAAGGGCGGCGAAGCCTACCTCGAATGGCTGACCGTATCGGCGGTGCGTGGCGACGGCGGCGCCGTCTCGCACTATGTATGCGTGTTCAGCGACATCACCCAGAGCAAGGAGGCGCAGGCCCAGCTCGACCACCTGGCGCACCACGATCCGCTCACCGCGCTGCCCAACCGCCTGCTGTACCAGGACCGCCTGCAGCATGCGCTGGTGCGCGCCGCGCGCGGTACGACGCAACTGGCGGTGCTGTTCATCGACCTGGATCGCTTCAAGAATGTCAACGACACGCTCGGCCACCACGTCGGCGACGAGCTGCTCAAGCAAGCCGCGGCCCAACTGGCGGCCTGCCTGCGCGCCGGCGACACCCTGGCGCGCCTGGGCGGCGACGAATTCATCGTGCTGCTCGAAGATATCGACGGCGCGCCGGGCGCGGCCGTCGTGGCCGAAAAGCTGATCGCCATGTTCGAGCAGCCGTTTACCGTCTCCGGCTACGAGTTGTTCGTCACCGGCAGCGTCGGCATCGCCCTGTATCCGCAGGACGGCCAGGACTTGCATATGCTGATCCGCAACGCCGACGTCGCCATGTACGGCGCCAAGGAGCGCGGCCGCAACGGCTACCAGTTCTACGCGCCGTCGATGAGCGGCGAGGGCGTCGAGCGCCTGCGCCTGGAAGCGCTGCTGCGCCGCTCGATCGAGAAACACGAGATCTTCCTGGTGTACCAGCCGCAGGTCGAGATCGACAGCGCGCGCCTGATCGGGGTCGAGGCGCTGGTGCGCTGGCGCAGTCCGGAGCTTGGACTGGTGACGCCCGACCGCTTCATCGCGCTGGCCGAAGACACCGGCTTCATCGGTCAGCTGGGCCAATGGGTGCTGGCCGAAGCCTGCCGCCAGATGGTGGCGTGGGAAGCGCAGGGCCTCGGGGTGCCGAAGATGGCGGTCAACCTGTCGGTGCGCCAGTTCGAGCGCGGCGGCATGGCGGCAATCGTGCGCGCGGCGCTGGACCAAACGGGCCTGGCGCCGGGCCGGCTGCAATTGGAAGTGACGGAATCGGTGATCATGAACACCGGCGACGCGCTGCAGTACATCAATGACCTGCACGCGATCGGCGTGGGTCTGGCGATCGACGACTTCGGCACCGGCTACTCGTCGCTGGCGTATCTGAAGCAGCTGCCGGTGCAGACCCTCAAGATCGACCGCAGCTTCATCAAGGACATTCCGCAGGATCCGGACGACGAGGCGATCGCGATTGCGATCATCCAGCTCGGCAAGAGCATGAATCTGTCGGTGATTGCAGAAGGTGTCGAGCGCGACGACCAGGCGGCGTTCTTGCTGCGTCATGGGTGCAATCGGGCACAGGGGTATTTGTACGGCAAGCCGATGGCGGCGCAAGAGCTGCTTGCGCGCTGGGGCGTGCGCGCCGATGCTTGAAGTCGAGAGAGCGGCAGGCGGTTGAACGGTTCGTCGAGCTATTCGCCCCATTCCCGTTTCAGATGTCAGCCCGCTTCGCCGTCAAGCCGCGGCGCCCAGCAATATGCGCAGATTGCACTCTGTTTGCCACGCGCGCCGCCCGTCGGTCGATGCGGCCAGCCGCGCCAGTTCCTCGGGCGACTGCTCGGCCTGGGCCTGCACCAGGCGGTCGGCCACGCCGCCGTCCGGCACCATGGTGCCGAAAAAAGCGACCGTGTCGCCGCGCTGCAGCAGCAACGTGGGAAAGTTCTCGACATCGAGGTCGCCCACCAGGTCGGCCTGGTCTTCGATGTCGATCCAGACGAACTGCTTGTCGGGATGGCGCGCCGCGACCTCGTCGAAGGTGGCGCGGTAGGTCGAGCAGGTGCCGCACCAGGCGGCGCACAGGCAGGCGACCAGCCAGCCGTCGCCGCTGAGCGCGGCGGCGACCTGGTCGCGGGTGGTGGAGTCGAGCGTCAGGCTATGCATGAGCGGCATTCTACAGCGAGTCGATCCTCTGTTGTGCGAGCCTGCGCGCGAACGCCGCGTCATGGTTGCGGCCCGGCCGAGCGGTTAAAATACGGGAATGCCTATTATCCTTGCCATTGAAACCTCGGCCGAGCTCGCGTCTTGCGCACTGCTGACCGGGGAGCACGTCCTTGCACGCGAATCGTCCGGCGTGCGCACCCATTCGCAATCGGTCCTGCCCATGGTGCAGGAACTGCTGGCCGAAGCCGGCGTCAAGCTGGACGCGGTCGACGCGATCGCCTTCGGCGCCGGCCCCGGCTCGTTCACCGGCGTGCGCACCGCTTGCGGCGTGGCGCAAGGCCTGGCGTATGGCGCCAGTCTGCCGGTGCTGCCGATGGTCACGCTCGAAGCGATGGCCGAAGCGTGCCGCGCGCGCACCGGGGCGACCGAGGTGCTGGCGGTGCTCGATGCGCGCATGGGCGAAGTGTATTGGGCCCAGTACCGCTACGAGGACGGCTGGCGCGAGATCGTCGCGCCTTCCTTGTCGGCGCCACAGGACGTGGCGCCGTTGCCCGCCGATGGCCTGCGCGCCTGCGGCAACGGCCTGACCGAATACGCCGATGCCTTCGCCGGCAAGCCGTTCGCGCAGGACGCGGTCCTGGACATCGTGCCGCATGCACGCGAGCTGGCGCTGCTGGCCGTGGTCGCGCTGGCGGCCGGGCGGGGCGTGCCGGCGGCGCAGGCGCAGCCGATCTACCTGCGCAACAAGGTCGCCTACACCAGCGCCGAGCGCCAGGTCATCAACGCCGCCAAGGCCGCCGAGGCCGCAGGGGGCAAGCAATGAGCGAGGTGCTGGAGCACGGCCTGGTCGCGGCGCCGATGACGGTGGCCGACATCGACGAGGTATGGGCGCTCGAATGCAGCGTGTTTCCGTATCCATGGAGCCGCACCAACTTCGCCGACTCGGTCGCCAGCGGCTACGACGGCTGGACCGTGCGCGACGCCGACGGCAGCCTGGCCGGCTACTACCTGTTGATGTACGCGCTCGACGAGGCGCACCTGCTGGACGTCGCCGTGGCCGCGTCGCGCCAGGGCCAGGGCCTGGGCCGGCGCCTGCTCGAGCGCATCGGCGTTCGCGCACGCAGCCAGGGCATGACCTCGATCCTGCTCGAAGTGCGGCCGTCGAACCAACGCGCGCTGGCGGTGTACCGGCGCTACGGCTACGCCGAGATCGGGCGGCGCAAGGGCTATTATCCGGCCGGTCCGGGGCAGCGCGAGGACGCCATCGTGATGAGGCTCGAACTATGAAGAACGTGAGCGGGCGCGACGCGCTGTTCCTGGCCGAGATGGGCATCGGACCGCTGTGGCAGTTGCGCAGTGCGCCAGTGAACGAGGCCGTGGTGGCCACCGATTTGGTTGACGTGGTCGAGGCGCAAGCTGCGGCCGAAACGGCGGCGCCGCAGCCGCCAGTTGCACAGGCCGACGCCTGGGATGATGCCGCGCCTGAAGTTCGCGCGCCGCAGCCCGCACCTGTACCAGCGCCTGCCCCCGCAGCCCGCGCCCATACCCCTTTGTCCGCGCCGCCCTACCGCAATCCGCCGCCCGAGCCGCTCGATAGCGCCTGGGACGACAGCGCCCCGGTCGACCCAGCCACGCCCGACATCGCGACCATGGACTGGACCGCGCTGCGCGCCGCCATCGCCAGTTGCAATCATTGCAGCGCCTGTGGCGAAGGGCGCAAGCCGGTGCTGGGCAACGGTCCGCGCCAGGCGCGCTGGCTGGTCGCCGCCGGCACCGCGAGCGCGGTCGACGAACAAGCCGGCCAGCCATTGAGCGGCGACCCCGGCAAGCTGCTCGAGAATATGCTGCATGCGGTCGGCCTGTCGCGCGAGCGCGATGTGTATGTCACGCCGCTGGTCAAGTGCCGCCCGACGAATGCCAAGGGCGGCGAACGCGCGCCGAGCGCTGACGAAGTTGCGGCCTGCCGCCCGTTCCTGGAACGCGAACTGGCGCTGAGCGGCGCCAATACCGTGCTGACGCTGGGCCAGATCGCCGCCAACGGCCTGCTCGGCCGGCCGTTGCAAGAGCCGCTCGCCGGCCTGCGCGGCCAGACCCACCGCTTCGGCAACGCCTCGCTGGTGGCCACGCTGCATCCGGGCGAACTGCTGCGGCGCGGCGCGGACAAGGCGCTGGCCTGGGTCGATTTGTGCCGGGCTCGCTCGCTCGATGGCGGCAGCTGACAGTTTCCAGGAAAGCTTCCACCGCCGCTGGGGCCACCTGCGGCGCGCCCCGGTGCGCGCGCTGGCCTGGCTGCTCGATTCGCCCGACCTGCTCGACGTCCACGCGCCCGCATGGGCCGGCCGCGTCGCCACGCTGGGACCGGTCACGCCGCAGGTGGCCGACTGGCTGGCGCAGCTCGACGCCGATCCCGCCCTGCTCGACGCCGCGTTTGGCGCGCGCACTTACACGCGGCTTGGCCTGTACGCCGAAAAGCTGATGGCGTTCTACTTCGCGCAACAAGGCCGCCTGGTGGCGCACGGCCTGCAGGTGCGCGCCGCGCGCAACGACACGGTCGGCGAATTCGACTTCCTGCTCGACGCCGGTGCGCAGGGGCTGGAACACATCGAATTCGCCACCAAGTTCTATTTGCTCGACGGCGCCGCCGACCAGGAGTTCGACGCCCTGGTCGGCCCCAATCTGGCCGACAGCCTGGGCGTCAAGATGCGCAAGGTGTTCGAGCGCCAGCTGGCGCTTGGCCAGCATCCGGCCGCGCAAGCGCTGCTGGCGCGGCCCGTGACGCGCGCCCATGCGCTGGTCAAGGGCTGGCTGTTCTATCCCTCCGGCAGCTGGCCGACGATGCAGGGCATCACGGCCGGGCACTGCCGCGGCTTCTGGTGCGCGCTCGACGAACTCGATGGGGTGGAAGGCGCGCAATTCGTGATCCTGCCCAAGCTGGAGTGGCTGGCGCCGCTGCGCGCGGATGGCGCCGCCGCGACGCTGGACGGCGCCCAGCTCGCGGCTTATCTGGAAGCGCAGTTCCAGGACTCGGGCACGCCGCTGCTGGTGGCGTCGGTGCGCCGCAATGGCGAGGCGGTCGAGGAAGTCGAACGCGGCTTCATCGTGCCCAACGACTGGCGCGACCGCGCCGCCGAAGTGCGGATGGTGAAGTCGGTGTAGGAACACAAAAGGGCGCCGCGGCGCCCTTTGTTGTCAGTGCTTGCCTTCGCCGATCAACCCCAGCGAATCATGCTCGCGCTGGTTCAGCGTGTGGCGGCGCTGGATCAGCATCATGATGCCGGCCACCGACAGGCCGAAGATGACGATGATGATGTCCAGATCCAGGTTCAGCGTGATCATGATGGCGTAGGCCGCGAGCATGGTCAGGATCGACAGGTTCTCGTTGAAATTCTGCACCGCGATCGAATGGCCGGCGCTCATCAACACGTGGCCGCGGTGCTGCAGCAGCGCGTTCATCGGCACCACGAAGAAGCCCGACAGGAAGCCGATCAGCGCCAGCAGCGGGTAGGCCAGGGTCACCGACTTGACGAACACCATGCTGGTCACGACCAGGCCCATGATGATGCCCATCGGGATCACGCTCAAGGATTTACGCAGCGGGATCATGCGCGCCGCCATCGCCGCGCCCAGCGCCACGCCGATCGCGACCACGCCGATCAGGTTGGTGGCCTTGTCGAGCGGCAGGTGCAGCGAGCGCTCGGCCCACTTCAGCACGATGAATTGGAGGGTAGCGCCGGCGCCCCAGAACAGGGTCGTCACGGCCAGCGAAATCTGGCCCAGCTTGTCGCGCCACAGCGTGGCCGAGCAGTTGGCGAAGTCGGCGATCAGTTTGGCCGGGTTGCGTTCCTGGTGCTCGTAGCGCGCGCCGGTGTCCGGGATGCGCAGGTTGAACAGGGAGGCCAGCAGGTAGATCGCAGCCACCACCGCCATCGCCGCCTCGGCGCCGGTGCTGATGCCGAACCAATGCAGCAGGTCGAACGAGAGCAGGAAGTTGGCGCCGCGCTCGCTCACCAGGGTGCCGCCCAGCACAGTGCCGAGGATGATCGACATCACCGTCAGGCCTTCGATCCAGCCGTTGGCCGGCACCAGTTTGTCGGGCGGCAGCAGTTCGGTCAGGATGCCGTACTTGGCCGGCGAGTACACGGCGGCGCCGAAGCCGACCACGGCGTAAGAGAGCAGGGGATGGATGCTGTAGAACATCAGCGCACAGCCGAACACCTTGATGACGTTGGCGATGAACATCACACGGCCCTTGGGCAGCGAATCGGCGAAGGCGCCGACAAAGGCGGCCAGCAAGACGTAGAACAGCACGAACGACAGTTTCAATAGCGGCGTCAGCGACGCCGGCGCGTCCATCGCCACCAGCAGGCTGATGGCGACAAACAGGAGCGCGTTATCCGCCAGCGACGAGAAGAACTGCGCCGCCATGATGGTATAGAAACCACGGTTCATTCGAGAATTCTAAAATCTGGTCCGGGTTGCTTTATACCATGAATGACCGGCGCCACGAAGCAGAGAACGAACGTTCGATAAATACACAGCCTTACCCGGGGCGCATGCGCAGCCCGGCGCGCACGGCAGCGGCGCCGGCCGCGCTCCGGTAAAATAGGCCTTTACGCGTAACCCAGATTCCCACCATGCCGCGTCCGCTATTTGCCACCATCCACCTCGACTCGATGCAGCACAACCTGGCCCAGGCCCGCACCTGCGCGCCCAGCGCCAAGATATGGGCGGTGGTCAAGGCCGACGCCTATGGCCATGGCCTCGAGCGCGCCATGCGCGGCTTCGCCCTGGCCGACGGCCTGGCCCTGGTCGAGCAAGACAGCGCGCTGCGCCTGCGCGAACTCGGCTGGATCAAGCCGATCCTGTTATTAGAGGGTTTCTTCGAGGCGGCCGACGTGCCGCTGCTGGGCGAACACAATATCAGCACCGCCGTGCACTGCATCGAGCAGATCAAGATGCTCGAATATACGCCGCTGTATCGTCCGATCGATGTCTACCTGAAGATGAACACCGGCATGAACCGGCTCGGTTTTCGCCCGCACGAATACGCCGCCGCGTATAAACGCCTGCGCGCGATCCGCGATGTGCGCAGCATCACCCACATGACCCACTTCGCCAATGCCGACGAGCTCGAGCATCCGCGCCTGACCATCGCCGACCAGGTGCGCTGCTTCCAGCAGGGCGCGGGCGAATTGGCGGGCGAGCGCAGCTTGTCGAATTCGGGCGGCGTGCTGCACCAGGCTGAACTCGCCGAACATCTGTCGAACGACTGGGTCCGCCCCGGCATCATGCTCTACGGCGGCACCCCGGGCGGACGCAGCGCGCTCGAGTTCGGCCTGCGCCCGACCATGACGCTGCGTTCGGAAGTGATCGGCATCCAGCAGATCGACGCCGGCGAGACGGTCGGTTACGGTAGCCGCTTCGAAGCGCCGGGCCCGATGACGATCGGGGTGGTGGCCTGCGGCTACGCCGATGGGTATCCGCGTAGCGCGCCGCACGGCACGCCGGTCATCGTCGACGGCGTGCGTACAACGCTGATCGGACGGGTGTCGATGGACATGATGACCGTTGACTTGCGTCCGATCCCGAATGCGCGCGTCGGCAGCAAGGTGACCTTGTGGGGCGATGGCCTGCCGATCGACGAAGTGGCGCAGGCCGCCGGCACCATCGGCTACGAGCTGATGTGCGCGCTGGCGCCGCGCGTGCGCGTGACCGAAGGCCGGCTTGGAAGTGACGGCTGAACCCCCATATACAGAACCATGGCAAAAGCAAAAACCAATTTCACCTGCAGCGAGTGCGGCGCGATCGCCAACCGCTGGACCGGCCAGTGCGCCGACTGTAAAGCCTGGAACACGATGGTCGAGACCGTGGTCGAGGCGCCCGGCGTGAACCGCATGTCGCAGACCCAGCACCGCAGCCTGGCGCAGACCGCGCCGGTGCTGTCGTTGGCCGACATCGAGGCGATCGACGTGCCGCGCTTTGGCACCGGCATCGAGGAATTCGACCGCGTGCTCGGCGGCGGCCTGGTCGCAGGCGGCGTGGTCTTGATCGGCGGCGACCCCGGCATCGGCAAATCGACCCTGTTGCTGCAGGCGCTGTCGAGCCTGTCCATCACGCGCAGCACGCTGTACGTCAGCGGCGAGGAATCCGGCGCCCAGATCGCCCTGCGCGCCAAGCGCCTGGCGGTGGACGCCAAAGACCTCAAATTGCAGGCCGAGATCCAGCTCGAGAAAATCCTCGGCACCATTGCGGATCTAAAACCGGACGTGGTGGTGATCGACTCGATCCAGACCATGTATTCGGACGCGCTCACCGCCGCCCCCGGTTCGGTGTCGCAGGTGCGCGAGTGCGCGGCGCAACTGACGCGCGTGGCCAAGCAGACCGGCGTGACCATTATCCTGGTGGGCCACGTCACCAAGGAGGGCGCGCTGGCCGGCCCGCGCGTGCTGGAACACATCGTCGACACGGTGCTGTATTTCGAGGGCGACACCCAATCGAGCTTCCGCCTGGTGCGGGCGATCAAGAACCGCTTCGGCGCCGTGAATGAACTGGGCGTGTTCGCAATGACCGAGAAGGGCTTGAAGGGCGTGTCGAACCCGTCGGCGCTGTTCCTGTCGCAGCACGACACGCAAGTGCCGGGCTCGTGCGTGATGGTCACGCAGGAGGGCACCCGTCCGCTGCTGGTCGAGATCCAGGCGCTGGTCGACACCAGCCACCTGCCCAATGCGCGCCGGCTGTCGGTCGGCCTGGAACAGAATCGGCTGGCGATGCTGCTGGCGGTGTTGCACCGGCATGCCGGTATCGCCGCGTTCGACCAGGACGTGTTCATCAATGCGGTCGGCGGCGTCAAGATTGCCGAGCCGGCGGCCGACCTGGCAGTGCTGCTGGCGATCAACTCGTCGATGCGCAACAAGCCCTTGCCGCGTGGGCTGGTGGTGTTCGGCGAAGTCGGCCTGGCCGGCGAGATCCGGCCCGCGCCACGCGGACAGGAACGCTTGCGCGAAGCGGCCAAGCTGGGCTTTTCGATTGCGGTGATCCCGAAGGCGAACGTGCCGAAGCAGAAGGTGGAAGGCATGACCATCGTTGCGGTGGAGCGGATCGAGCAGGCGTTCGAGAAGCTGCGCGAGCTGGACTGAAGCGGGCAGGGCGCGTCGATCAACGAGGCGTGCTTGAAGAAGATCCAACGACAAACGGCGAGCACCATGGCTCGCCGTTTGCTTTATCTACCCACTGAGCGGGTCGTGCGCTATTCGTGATAGCGATCTTGTAGTGCCTGTGAACTGCCGCGAACTTCCTGGTATATCTCGAACGCGACCAGACCAGCCAAGCCGCTCAAAATGCCCAATACCATCAAGTCAAACACCATAACTGACAAACGCTTTTCAGCATCCCCTCCGCATTGTGACGACAAATTCAGGTTAGCAGACGTGGGTGTCTTTACAAGCGGACCCGAGTGCAAAAAAATTCTCGCAGTCTGCTGCCCTGGCGCAGGCGCGCGCCACGGTTGCGTTCTCCAATGCATGCTGGCGCGCGGTGTCATGTTCATGTCATATTCGCCAATGTGTCATGAACCTGTCATAAACGCCCGTTAGACTGCGCAGCATCGTCAGCGGGGTTATCCCGAGCTTTCACTTCCAGAGGATCTGATATGCGCATCAAGCATCTCTTCGTTTCCATCGCCTTGGCCGCAGCAGGCTTTGCCGCCACCGCGCACGCCGCCAACATCACCGGCGCCGGCGCCACCTTCCCGTACCCGATCTACGCCAAGTGGGCCGAGATGTACAAGACCGCCTCGGGCAACGGCCTGAACTACCAATCGGTCGGCTCGGGCGCCGGCATCAAGCAGATCAAGGCCAAGACGGTCGACTTCGGCGCCTCGGACATGCCGCTGAGCGCCGCTGACCTCAACAGCGCAGGCCTGATGCAATTCCCGGCCATCATGGGCGGCGTGGTGCCGATCGTGAACCTGGACGGCATCGCCCCGGGCCAGATGAAGCTGTCCGGCGCCGTGATCGCCGACATCTACATGGGCAAGATCCTCAAGTGGAATGCGCCGCAGATCGCCGCGTTGAACCCGGGCGTCAAGCTCCCGGGCACCGACATCACCGTGGTGCGCCGCGCCGACAGCTCGGGCACCTCGTTCCTGTGGACCGATTTCCTGTCGAAAACCAGCCCGGCCTGGAAAACCACGGTTGGCGCCGGCACCACCGTCAAGTGGGCGGTGGGCGTGGGCGGCAAGGGCAACGAAGGCGTGGCCGCCAACGTGCAGCGGATCAAGGGCGCGATCGGCTATGTCGAGTGGGCCTACGCCAAGAAGAACAAGATGGCGCACACCCAGCTCCAGAACAAGGACGGCGTATTCCTGCAGCCGAGCGACGACGCCTTCATGGCGGCGGCAAGCGGCGCCAACTGGGCCGGCACGCCGGGCTTCGGCGTGGTGCTGACCGACCAGGCCGGCAAGGGCAGCTGGCCGGTGACGGGCGCTTCCTACATCCTGGTGCACAAGGCGCAGGCGGACGCCGCCAAAGGCAAGGAAGTGCTGAAGTTCTTCGACTGGGCCTACAAGAACGGCGGCGCCGCAGCGGCCGAGCTGGACTACGTGCCGATGCCGCCTGCGGTTGCCAAGCTGGTGCAGGATGCGTGGAAGGCGAACATGAAAGACGCGGCCGGCAAGGCGCTCTGGTAATCCGCAGGTAACACCCCAGGTGGGCCGGCTCGTTCCGGCCCTTCCGCATGTCGGCAAGATTGACAAAAAGCCATTAACGAGAATATGAGCGCCCACCCATCCGCGACCCTGAACGAGCTGCCTGCCAAGGCGGTGGCCGACCCTGATCTGGAGGCGCGCCAGTACGCCGCCCTGCACAAGACCATGCGCAACCAGCGCATGCAGGATTTCTTCTTCCACAAGATTACGCTGCTGTTCGCCGCGTCGGTGCTGGTGGTGCTGATCGGGATCATCATCTCGCTCGCCATTGGCGCGGCGCCCGCGTTCAAGGAATTCGGCGCCGGCTTCGTGACCCGTGTCGAGTGGGATCCGGTCAACGACCAGTTCGGCGCCATGATCGCCATCTACGGCACCCTGGCCACCTCGATCATCGCGCTGGCGGTGGCTTTCCCGATCAGCTTCGGCATCGCCCTGTTCCTGACCGAGATCTGCCCGGTCTGGCTGCGCCGCCCACTGGGCACGGCGGTCGAGCTGCTGGCCGGCGTGCCGTCGATCATCTACGGCATGTGGGGCCTGTTCGTGTTCGCGCCGCTGTTCGCCGAATATGTGCAGCCGGCGCTGAAGGAAACCATCGGCCAGCTGCCGATCGTGGGCGTCATCTTCCAGGGCCCGACCATGGGCATCGGCATCATGACCGCCGGCCTGATCCTGGCAATCATGATCATCCCCTTCATCGCTTCGGTGATGCGCGACGTGTTCGAGATCGTGCCGACCGTGCTCAAGGAGTCGGCCTACGGTCTCGGCTGCACGCGCTGGGAAGTGGTGCGCAAGGTGGTGCTGCCGTACACCCGCACCGGCGTGGTCGGTGGCGTGATGCTGGGCCTGGGCCGCGCGCTGGGCGAAACCATGGCGGTGACGTTCGTGATCGGTAACGCCCACTCGTTGTCGGCTTCGCTGTTCTCGCCGGGCAATTCGATTTCGTCGACCCTGGCCAACGAGTTCGCCGAAGCGGCCAGCGCGCTGCACTCGTCGTCGCTGTTCGCCCTGGCCCTGATCCTGTTCGGCATTACCTTCATCGTGCTGTCGGCCGCCAAGCTGATGCTGATGGGCATGTCGCGTAACGAAGGCACCAAATAATGCAAAACGCCGTCAAAAACCCCGTCTATCGCCGCCGCCTGCTGGCGCACCGCATTGGCATCACCCTGTCGGTGTGCGCCATGGGCATCGGCCTGGCGTTCCTGGCCTGGATCCTGTGGACCTTGCTCTACAACGGCCTAGGTGGCTTGAGCGCCACGCTGTTCACGGCCGACACCCCGGCCCCGGGCACGCCCGGCGGCGGCCTGCGCAACGCCATCATCGGCAGTGTGATGATGGTCGGCCTGTCGACCCTGGTCAGCACCCCGATCGGTATCCTGGCCGGCATCTACCTGGCCGAGTACGGCGACAACAACAAGTTCGCGCAAGTGACGCGTTTTGTGACCGACATCATGCTGTCGGCGCCGTCGATCGTGATCGGCCTGTTCGTGTACGCCATCTATGTCGCCAACGTGCAGCACTTCTCGGGCTACGCCGGCACCATCGCGCTGTCGCTGATCGCGATTCCGGTGGTGGTGCGCACCACCGATAACATGCTCAAGCTCGTGCCCAACAGCCTGCTCGAAGCGGCCTACGCCCTGGGCGCGCCGCACTGGAAGGTGGCGCTGACGGTGCGTCTGCGCGCCGTGAAGGCCGGCGTCGTCACCGGCGTGCTGCTGGCGATCGCCCGCGTCACCGGCGAAACCGCGCCGCTGCTGTTCACGGCGCTGAACAACCAGTTCTTCAGCGCCGACATGAATGCGCCGCTGGCGAATCTGCCGGTAGTGATCTATACCTACGCCATGAGCCCGTATGACGACTGGCGTTCGCTGGCCTGGGCCGGCGCCCTGCTGGTGACGGCGACCGTGCTGCTGCTTAACATTTTGTCGCGTACCCTGTTCAGCCAGAAAACGCCGCGTTAATCCTCCTGATAAAGACCAAGTCATGAACCAAGCTATGCTCAACAAGACCCCGGCCCCAGGCGCGGCCAAGGCCAAGACGATCGAGATCAGTGGCCTGAATTTCTTTTACGGTAAAACGCAGAGCCTCAAGAATGTCTCGCTCGACATCCACGCCAAGCAGGTAACGGCCTTCATCGGCCCGTCCGGCTGCGGCAAGTCGACCCTGCTGCGCACGCTGAACCGGATGTACGACCTGTATCCGGGCCAGCGCGCAGAAGGCTCGATTCAATACCGCGGACGCAATATCCTGGAGCCGGGCGTCGACGTCAACATGCTGCGCGCCAAGGTCGGCATGGTGTTCCAGAAGCCGACCCCGTTCCCGATGTCGATCTACGACAACATCGCTTTCGGGGTGCGCCTGTACGAAAACCTGTCGAAAGGCGAGATGGACGAGCGCGTCGAATGGGCGCTGAAAAAGGCGGCGCTGTGGGAAGAAGCCAAGGATAAACTCAACAAGAGCGGCTTGTCGCTGTCCGGCGGCCAGCAGCAGCGCCTGTGCATCGCGCGCGGCGTGGCGGTGAAACCCGATGTTCTGCTGCTCGACGAGCCGACCTCGGCGCTGGACCCGATCTCGACCGCCAAGATCGAAGAGCTGATCAGCGAGCTGAAGCAGGATTACACGATCACCATCGTGACCCACAATATGCAGCAGGCGGCGCGCTGCTCGGACTACACTGCCTACATGTATCTGGGGGAACTGGTCGAATTCGGCGAGACCGACCAGATCTTCATGAAGCCGGCGCGCAAGGAAACGCAGGATTACATCACTGGACGTTTCGGCTGACCATCGGCAGTCCAGTTGTATCCATTGACCTCATTGACAAGAACATAGACGGAGAGTTGTATGACAGGCGAGCATTCATCCAAGCAGTACGACCATGAGCTGGAAGGCATCCGTTCCAAGGTCCTGCTGATGGGCGGCATGGTGGAAACCCAGTTCGAGGAAGCGATGGAATGCTTCCGTGTCGGCGACATCGCGCGCGCCGAGCGCGTGATGGCCGAAGACCAGGCCGTCAACCAGCTCGAAGTCTCGCTCGACGACGCCTGCAGCCACCTGATCGTCAAGCGCCAGCCGACCGCCAACGACTTGCGCACCGTGATGGCCACCATCAAGGTGATCACCGACCTCGAGCGCATCGGCGACGAAGCGACCAAGATCGCGCGCACCGCCAAGAGCCTGCACGAGCGCGGCGTGGTCGGCATTGCCCACTTCGACACCGTGCGCACCATTGCGCGCGCCACCGGCGACCTGCTGCACGACGCGCTCGACGCCTTCGCCCGTCTCGACGGCAAGCAGGCGTTGCAGCTGATCGCGGCCGACGAAGTGGTCGACCACGAATTCCGCACCATCCTGCGCAGCACCATCACCTTCATGATGGAAGACCCGCGCACGATCTCGTCGGCGCTCGACACGCTGTGGGTGGCGAAAGCCATCGAACGCATCGGCGACCATGCCAAGAACATCGCCGAATACGTGATCTATGTGGTGGAAGGGCGCGACATCCGCCACACCAACGTGGCCCTCGAGCAGTCGGCGAACTGAAAATGGCCGACATGACTTCGGTCCTCGTGGTCGAGGACGAGCCGGCGATCCTGGAACTGGTGAAGTATTCGCTGCGCGAAGCGGGCTGGGATATCCGCAGCGCCGACAGCACGGCTGCGGCCTGGGACAGCATCAGCCACGGTAAACCCGACCTGATCCTGCTCGACTGGATGCTGCCCGACCAGAGCGGCCTGCGCCTGCTGTCGCGCCTGCGCGCCGACCGCGATTTCCAGGACTTGCCGGTGATTATGCTCACCGCCAAGAGCATGGAAGAAGACAAGCTGGCGGGCCTGAACAACGGCGCCGACGACTATATCACCAAGCCGTTCTCGCCGCGCGAACTGCTGGCCCGATCGCGCGCGCTGCTGCGCCGTAAAAGTCCGCATCTGGCCGAAGCGCCGCTGCGCGCGGGCGCGGTCACGCTCGACCCGAACAGCTGTACCGTCACCGTCGAAAATCAGCAGATCGACATCGGCAATGCCGAGTACAAGCTGCTCAAGTACCTGATGGCGCACCGCGAGCGCGTGTTTTCGCGTGCCCAGCTGCTCGACAAGGTGTGGGGTGACCATGCCGTGATCGAAGAGCGGACGGTCGACGTGCACGTGCTGCGGCTGCGCAAGGCGCTCAAAAGCGCCGATGGCTTGATCCGCACCGTGCGCAGCGTTGGCTACATGCTGTCGGAGAAATAAGGTTTGTCGCGCGAGACTGTGAACCCCAAGCTGCTGTTCTGGGTGCCGGCGCTGCTGCGCCTGGCGTTATTGTTCGCCGGCGCCGGCATCGTGTGGTGGATGGCCGGGCCGGTGGCCGGCTTGTCGCTGGCGCTGGTGGCGCTGGTCGTTGCCGTGTTCGTGCAATTGAATTACCTGTACCGTCTCGGGCAGTGGCTGGAAGAGCCGGAAAACACGCGCTTGCCGGACGGGTGGGGCGCCTGGACCGACGCCTTTGCGCGCCTGTACCGCCTGCGGCGCGACGACCAGCGCCATCAGCTGGAGCTGACCGAATGGCTGGCGCGGTTTCGCCAGGCCATGCAGCTGCTGCCGGAAGGCGTGGCGATCATGGACGACGTGCTGTTTCTGGAGTGGTGCAATCCGGCGGTCGAGAAGCATCTTGGCCTGACCATGGAGCGCGACAAGGGACTGCGCGTGACCAACCTGGTGCGCCATCCCGACTTCATCGACTACATCATCCTGGGGCGCTACGAGCAGCCGCTGACGCTGTCGCTACGCGGGCGCAAGCTCGAATGCCGCATCATCCCATTCGAGAACCGGCGCCAGATCCTGGTCACGCACGACGCCACCGACACCGAGCGCATCGAAGCGATGCGACGCGACTTCATCGCCAATGCGTCGCACGAGTTACGCACGCCGCTGACGGTGATCGTGGGTTTCCTGGAGATCGCGATGTCCGACCCCGGCATCGATGTCGCCACCCGCATGGCGCACCTGAGCCTGATGACCGAACAGGCGCACCGCATGCAGCGCCTGATCCAGGACATGCTGACGCTGTCGCGGCTGGAGTCGGACGACTATCCGCTCAAGCGCGAGCGGGTCGACGTGCGCAGTCTGATGGACTCGATCGCCGCCGAGGCGCGCGCCTTGTCGGGTGGCCGTCACGTGATCGAGACCGAGGTCGACGGTCCCGACGTAATGGGCAGCATGGAAGAGTTGCGCAGCGCGTTTGCCAACCTGGCCTCGAACGCGGTGCGCTACTCGCCGAACGGCGGCACGATCCGCCTGAAATGGTCGCGCGCCAACGACGCCCTCAGTTTCGCCGTCACCGACTGCGGCATCGGCATCGAGCCCGAGCACATCCCACGCCTGACCGAACGCTTCTACCGCGTCGACAAGAGCCGCTCACGCGAAACCCAGGGCACCGGCCTCGGTCTTGCAATCGTCAAGCACGTGTTACTGCGCCATGGCGGCCGCCTGAGCATCACCTCCAGCCCCGGCAAAGGCAGCACCTTCTCCGCCTCGCTCCCCAACACCTCACTCCCCGGCTAACCCCCTCCCAACTAGGGTCAGAGTCGAATTGTTTGACAACATTGTGGATTGCTTGGGTGATTGATCGATGGAGCTAATGCTGAGCTGAAACTTACTGCAGAGATAATTAGGGTCAGAGTCGAATTAAAAGCAATTCTGAGAAATTGCTCAACAATTTGACTCTGACCCTAATTGTTTTTTAGTTGATTCGGTCAGCTGAGAAATTGATCAGCTGTGAAAAATGGGCGGGCCGCAATACCGCTCACCTCAACGTTCTCGATGCAGTTTTTGCCCCGGAATTCGTTGCAAATTAATTAGGGTCAGAGTCGAATTAAATGACAACTTCAAAAGTTGTCAAACAATTCGACTCTGACCCTAATTGTCTTTTCGGAACGTTGGCATGGGTATGCGTGGGAGTGTAGATGCTGAGCAGGATGCTACGGGATATTGCTCAACAATTTGACTCTGACCCTCATTGTTGGGGTGTTAGCGGAGCAGGAGCCAGGCGAGCGCGGCGATGGATAGCGTCAGGCAGGTGAGGTAGAGCCAGCCGAGGCGGCGGGCGCGGGCTCGGTTGGTGTATGGGAACAGGGTGGAGGCGCCTTGGCGGTGCGAATTCTTCAGGGCGGTCAGGCGGGACTGGACGTCGTCGACGATCCGCAGGCGGCGCAGGCCGTCGTTGTTGCCGGAATTGGCGCGCATGCGCTGGTGGACGGCGTCGAACTCGAGCGTCGAGACGATGTCGAACAGGATCAGCGCATACAGCAGGTCGGCGGCGCTTTCGTTGTACAGGCCGGATGGGTCGCTGAGGGCGGCGTGGTGTTGGGTGGCGGTGATCAGGCCGTCGCGCAGCAGGCCGTCGAGCAGGCGGCCATTGCGCAGGTCGTTGGCGCGCTCGATTTCCTGCATCGCGGCTTGCAGGATGGCTTCACGCTCGCAAGGCGCTTCGTCGAATGTCATCATCTCGTCGAGTTCGTCTTCGGAGATGATTTTGTGCTCGTGCATCCACAGCAACTGGCCGGCTGGATCGTGCAGCGCCAGGAATGCCGGATAGTCCAGGTGGCGCTCGACCGCGGCGCGCTGCTGCGCGGTGAGCAGGTTCAGCCGTTGCAGAGTGGCGAAAGGATCGGAAAGCGACGTGGCCATGATACGCTCAGAAAAATTCCAACTGGAATTTTAACTGGAAGTATCTATGGCAGCGATACAAAAGCGTTGTCGACTGCGCTTTTCAACCCGCCGGCTTCAGCGCAGCATCAGCGACGCGATCGCCAGCAACGCCCCCGGCACCCCGATCCATGCCCCCAGCATCGCTTTGCGCGGCGCATATTGCAGCAGCAACACCAGCGTCCACGCCGCAACCGACAGCACCCCGCACCACAGCACCGGCCCGATATGCCAGCCGCCGGCGCCGATGCAGGCGATGAACGACAGCGCCAGGCCAAGCCATCCCAATGTGCGCAGGCGCGCTCTGGTGGCGGCGCACGGCTCCTTGCCGCGGCCGTGGATGTCGGCGTAATGGCGGTCCATCACGATGCTGTTGGTGGCGAAGCCGCTGAAGGCAAGGGCGACGCCGCTCAGGATCAACATGCTCATGCTGCCTCCCGCGATGCAGGTGCGACCGACGCTGCGCGCGCAGCGCTGGATTTGGCGCCGGCTCGCTTCAGGCCTTTGCGGCCGACCCACCATGCCGCCCAGCCAAGCAGCAGGCCAAGCGCCAGCGTGACCAGGTCGAAGCCGGCCAGCGGATGCAAGGCCGGGCCGCCGAACAACGTCACGCCCAGATGGCTGTCTGTGGTGAAGAAATTCAGCACCGGCAGCCCGGCCATCAACAGCGCGCCCAGCGTCAGCTGGAAGCGCCACATGCCGCGCGTCGGACGCACTTGCGCCAGGATCGCACACGCGCCCCACGCCGCGAAGAAGCAGTTCGCTTCCAGGTTGCTGCGCGCGGCCGCGTCGAGCGGCAGCAGGCGGTTGGCCCAGAAGTACACGGCAAACGCCACCGGCAAGCCGGCGATGGCGCCGATGTTCAGGGCGTCGACCAGGCGCACGCCAAAACCGACCTTGCCGCCGCCGGCGACGACCTTGGCGTATTTTTGGCGTTCTTTCACGCCCCACAGCAGGGCGCCGGTGGCGACCATCGCGCAGCCGGCCAGGCCGCAGATGAAGAACAGGGCGCGCAGCAGCGGATCGGCAAAATGGGCCACGTGCAGGCCGTAGATGGCGCCGCGCGCAGCCAGCGTGGTGCTGGGGGCGCCGGTCGACGACAGCAGTTCGCCGGTGGCGCCGTTGAAGGTCATCGACGGCTCGATATTCGACAGTTGCTGGCCCGGGTGGCGCACCAGTTCGACCCGGGCGCCGGCGTCGTTCGGGTGACTCACCACGATCCGGGTCGGCGCTTCGCCCCAGGCGCGTTCGGCCTGCTGCAGCATCGGCCGCACGTCGGCCAACGGCGCCGCCACCTTGGTCGCAGGTTCGCCGCGCTCGGCGTTCATGAACACTTCGCCGAACATCGTGTTCTGTTCTTCGCCATACAGCGCCTTGGTCGGCGACGGCATGTACATGAACATCAATGTCACCAGGCCCGTGTAGGTGATCATCAGGTGAAACGGCAGCGCCAGCACCGCGGTGGCGTTGTGCGCGTCCAGCCACGAACGCTGGCCCTTGTTCGGGCGGAAGGTAAAGAAGTCCTTGAAGATGCGCTTGTGCGTGATCACGCCGCTGATGATCGCCACCAGCATGGACATGGCCGCAATGCCCACGATCCAGCGGCCCCAGAGCGCCGACATGTAGTACAGATCGAAGTGCAGCCGGTATATGAATTCGCCGCCGCGGGTGTCGCGTGGCGCGGCGGTTTCCAGGCCGGTCATCGGATCGAGCACGAAGTTCTGCTGGCGGAAGGCGTTGCGGCGCTCGGCGCGGCTCATGCCTTTCTTGGGCGGGGTGGTCCAGCTGGCCGTGATCAGGGAATTGCGTTCGTGCGGCAGGTCGATGAACCAGCCGCTTGCGTTCGGTGCGCGCTGCTGCAAGCCGCGCACCGCGAGCGCCGCGGCGTCGGCAGTGGCAATGCGCGATGGCGCGTCGGCCGCCTTGTGCAGTTCGGGCTTCATCCAGAACGTGATCTCATGCCGGTAGTAGGCCGCGGTGCCGGCCATGAACACCAGCAGCAGCAGCCAGCATACCAGCAGGCCCGACCAGGTGTGCACCCACGACATCGACTGGCGCAGGCCTTCTTTTACCACCACACCTGGTTTCATGCTGCGCCCCCGACCAGCCACTGCACGGCGCCCAATGCGGCGCTACAGACCACGATACCGACCCAGGCGCGGGTGGCGCTGGTGGTGGCGAACACCCACAGGATGGCGCAGGTATACACCACGAACGAGAGCAGGGTGGCGATGGTGACGGCGTCGGCGCGCGGCAGCGGCAAGGCGATTGCGATCAGGGCGATGGCGATCGAGGTCAGTACGTAGCCGCCGCCGATTGCGGCCACGGCGCGCGAGGCCACGGCGCCGCGATAGCGCCAGGGAGTGGGAGTCATGGTGTTCGGCCTTTCTGTGAAGCGCGATACAGGTTAACTGTGATACTCAATCAGGACGGTTTGCCGCATCAGGCAAATTGGCGACCGGCCTGAAGGCACGGCCGCCAATGCACAAACGCTTAGTGCGCCGGATTCGGCGCCATCACGGGACCGGCTGCCATTGCTGCCACGCCGCTTGGCTGCACAAACGACAGCGAAGTCACATAGGTCGCGCTGGCGTACTGTTTGCCGGCGCGCTCGCCCGGGGTCTTGTCGACGTGCTCCGCTTCCAGCACATACACGCCTTTCCACGGCAGGTCGAACTTCACCGCACCGGCATCATCCGACTCGGCTTCCTTGCTCCAGCCGTTCGGGATCACCGCGTGCACTTTCACTTTCGGCAGTGGCTGGCCTTTATAGAACACCTTGAATTCGCCGGCCTTGCCGGTCGGGACGATGTCGAAGGCCAGCTTCGGCTGGCGCGCGGCGAAGCCGTTCACCAGGCGTGCGGCCGGGGCCCAGACGTGGGTCAGGGTCTTGCCGTCTTCTTTGGTTTCCCAGGTCGGGTAGGCGTTGTCTTCGGCGACGATCGATTCACCCGCGGCCGGTACGCCCGACAGCACGAAGCCTTTGCTGGTCTTGTTCAGCGACAGCGCCTGCTCGCCCTTGGCGCCGACCAGGGTTGCCTTTGGCGCCACGAACATGTCGAGCAGGCCGGGCGAGGTTTCGCGCTGGTTGTCGCCGAATTCGCCGAATTGCAATTTGACGGTCTTGCCGTCCTGCTCGAGCCAGACGTGGTGCGCCTGCGCGGCAGGAACGGCGAAGGCCAGGGCGAGGGAAGCGAGCAGGATTTTGTTCATGGAGTTCATTCTTTTATCGGCGTTGAGGTTGGAAAGTGGCTGCTATTTTCGGCACGTCCCCGGGATGGGCATGCCGAAATCTGGTCGATATGTTCATTGCATCATCTTCAAGGTGAGAATTATAATGCGAATCATTCTCATTTCAAAACATTCATTTTACCATTCCTGAAGGAGCCTTCATGTTGCGCCCAGTGCCCGCTGTAGTATCGAATCCCACGCCTGTCGCGCGCCTGGTGCGCCAGGCCACAGCACTGTGCGCAAGCGCTGCCTTGCTGGCGCCATTCGGCGCCTTCGCCGCCGCCGCGCCGGCGCCCGACGAGCTGCCGCAGGAAGGCCTGCCGACCGTCAACGTGATCGGTAAGCAAGACGCCACCACCGAAAAAAGCCGCTCCTTCACCACCCGCTCGTCGACCCTGTTCAAGGGCGAGCAGGATATCCGCGACACGCCGCAGCCAGTCACCGTGATCACGCGCCAATTTCTCGACGAGCGTAAGCTGCTGGACCTGACCGATGTGCTCAACAACACGCCCGGCGTGCAGGTCGACTACACCGACAGCGAGCGCCTGAGCTACAACTCGCGCGGCTTTTCCATCGATGCGCTGCAGGTCGACGGCCTGACCTTCAACCAGTCCGGCGCCGCCTTCGTGCAGCCCGATACCGCAGTCCTCGACCGGGTCGAAGTGTTGCGCGGCGCCTCGGGCATGCTGCGCGGCTCGGGCAATCCGTCGGCCACCGTGAATATGGTGCGCAAGCGCCCGACCAAAGCGTTCCAGGCCAATGGCGCGATCACGATCGGTTCGTGGGAGCGCCGCCGCGCCGAAGCCGACGTCTCGGCGCCCCTCAATGAAAGCGGTTCGATCCGCGCCCGCCTGGTTGCGGTCAAGGATAAAAAAGAGTTCTTCCAGAACGTCAAGAAGGAAGACCGCGAAGTGCTGTATGGCGTGATCCAGGCCGACCTGACGCCAGGCACCACCGTCACCGCCTCGCTTCAGCACACCGACATGGACGCCACCGGCGCCTGGGGCGGCCTGCCGCCGAACCTGGATGGCTCGGCGCTGAACCTGCCGAAGGACACCTACATCGGCGTCGACTGGAACACCTGGAACCGCTATAACGACCAGGCCCAGATCGAACTCGAACATCGCCTCGCCAATGAATGGACGGTGCGCCTGAACGCCGGCTACACCGCACTGCGCCTGAAGGACGGCGCTTTCAAGCAGACCTACGTAACGCGCACCAGGGCCACCGACCCATACCTGTACACGATCACCACCGCCCAGTACACGGGCGACGACAGCCGCCAGCAGGCGATGAACCTGGTGGCCGACGGTCCGTTCACGCTGTTCGGCCGCAAGCACCAGCTGGTGCTGGGCGCCGAACGCGTGCACAACCGCTCGATCGGGACCCGTGGCGCCGGCAACCTGTACCCGCAGGTGATCGACATCCGCACCTTCAATCCGCGCACCGATTACCTGGAGCGCGACGTGGCGCTGCCGGCGACCGGCATCCCACCGGTGGAAACCAGCACCGAAGGCGCCTACGCCACCGCGCGCCTGTCGATCGCGAATCCGCTGACGGCGATCGTGGGCGGGCGCATGAACTGGTATGAAAACGCATCGCAGGTCAGTGCCAGCGCCAGTTACAAGGTCACGCGCGAAATCACGCCTTACTTCGGTCTGGTGTACGACCTGTCGCAGGAACTGAGCGCCTACGCCAGCTACACCGAAATCTTCAGTCCCCAAAACGTGCGCGGCGCCGATGGCCAGATCCTCGATCCGATCACCGGTGAAGACTATGAACTGGGCGTCAAGGGGGCATTCTTTGGCGGGCGCCTGAACGCCTCGCTCGGCCTGTTCCAGATCGAGAACGTGGGACGCGCGATCGAAGACAGTTCGTCGATCAACCCGTGCCTGCCATACTTCACCACGGGCTTTTGCCGCGTCGCCGGGGGCAAGCAGCGCAGCGAAGGTTGGGAAGGCGAAGTGTCGGGCGAGATCCTGACCGGCTGGCAGGTCACGGCCGGCTACACCAACACCCGCACCAAATACCTGATCGACAGCAGCGCCGCCAACGTCGGCCAGCCGCTGCGTAGCCAGGATCCGAAACACCAGCTGCGCCTGTTCACCAGCTACAGCCCGAACCGCTTTGGCCAGGGTTGGACCGTGGGCGGCGGGGTGCAGGCGCAGAGCGACACCTATGTGCGCGGCAGCGGCCTGACGGCGCGCCAGGGCGGCTACAGCGTGGCCAACGCGATGGTCGCGTACCGCTTCAGCGACAAGCTGGAAATCCAGGCCAACGTCAACAACCTGTTCGACAAGAGCTACTACAAGAAGATCGGCACGACGGCCGTGCCGTACTACTACGGCGACCCGCGCAATGTGGCGGTGACGCTGCGCGGCAGCCTGTAAAGCGGGCTTAAGAGCGCCCAACAAAACCTTCAGGGCAAGGCGCATGGGCGAAGACAGTACGGCAGTACGGCGAGCCCATGCAACGAAGCCTTGGAGGTTTATGTTAGGCGCTCCAGGGCTAAGGGGCGAGGGAAGCGATGTACAATCGCACCTCGTTCGTTTCGGCACCCCTTCGGCCCCCCTTATGCTCTCTCGTCGCTCCTCCATCCTGGCCTGCGCGGCCCTGTGCCTGACCGCCTGCGGCAGCACCCCGACCCCACCTCCTGCCGCCCAGGCGCCAGTCGCGCAAGCGCCGGCGCCCTTGAAGAAAGTCCGCATCGGCCTGGCCCTGGGTGGCGGCGCCGCGCGCGGCTTTGCCCACATCGGCGTGATCAAGGCGCTCGAAGCGCAGGGCATCGTGCCCGAGATCGTGGTCGGCACCAGCGCCGGTTCGGTGGTCGGTGCACTGTATGCGTCGGGCCTGAACGGCTTCGCGCTGCAAAAGACGGCGTTGACGATGGACGAAGCGACCATCTCGGACTGGGCGCTGCCGCTATTTAGCAAGTCGACCGGCCTGCTCAAGGGCGAGGCGCTGCAGGGCTACGTCAACAAGGCGATCGGCAACGTGCCGATGGAAAAGCTCAAGATCCGCTTCGGCGCCGTCGCCACCGACCTCAAGACCGGCCAGCCGATCCTGTTCAGCCGCGGCAACACCGGCATGGCGGTGCGCGCCTCGTCGAGCGTGCCGAGCGTGTTCCAACCGGTGGTCATTGGCGGCAAGAGCTATGTCGATGGCGGCCTGGTGGCGCCGGTGCCGGTGCGCTTCGTGCGCGAAATGGGCGCTGATTTCATTATCGCAGTGAACATCTCCAGCGCGACAGAAGGGGCGGCCACCGCCAGTTCGCTCGACGTGCTGATGCAGACCTTCAGCATCATGGGCCAGCGCCTGAACCACTTCGAATTGAAGGACGCCGATATCGTCATCACGCCGGCGCTGGGCAATATGGGATCGGGCGACTTCAGCAACCGCAACCTGGCGATCCTGGCCGGCGAGCAGGCAGCAAGCGCCGTGATGCCGCAGATTAAAGCCAAGCTGCGGCTCAAGCAGCAAGCCCGCTAATCGTCAAACCCGTCAAACAGAAAATCCATGAAGACCAAACCTTACCTTACCCTGCAAGACGCCAAGGCCATCGGCGCCGCCGCCGAAGCCGAAGCACTCGCCAACGGCTGGAACGTCTCGATCGCCATCGTCGACGACGGCGGCCACCTGTTGTGGCAACAGCGCCTGGACGGCGCAGCGCCGGTGTCGTCGTACATCGCCCCGGCCAAAGCCAATACGGCAGCGCTGGGCCGCCGTGAATCGAAGATCTATGAAGACGTGATCAACAACGGCCGCATGTCGTTCCTGAGTGCGCCGAAACTGGAAGGCATGCTCGAGGGCGGCGTGCCGGTCGTCGTCGATGGCCACGTGATCGGCGCGGTCGGCGTGTCGGGCGTGAAGTCGGAGCAGGACGTGCAGATCGCACGCGCCGGCATCGCCGCCTTGGGCGCCTGAGGCCGCAACGCAGGTCATAACGCAATGTAAAGCAAGGTTTCACCAAGGCAGCAAAAAGCGGCGCCCCATGTCAGGCCAGGACATGTGGGCGCCTTTTTTGTGCCGTTGCAGCATTGCCGACGGGCTCGAATCGGGCTATAATTCGGAAGTTTAACTAATTCAAACCTCAGCCGTAGCGCATACCACCATCCCTCATTCAACTTGACCTCCAACACCTGGCGCGATGCTTTGCCACGGTCGGTTGGATGTCGGTCTGACGTGGCGCAGCTACGGTAACTTTTCGGGAGTTACCCTTGCCGCCATTTTTTTCTGGCTCAGCCGTCCCGGCCATCCTGGCCCTTGCCGACGGAACGATTTTCAAAGGATATTCCATTGGCGCCACCGGTCACACGACCGGCGAAGTGGTCTTTAATACCGCTATCACTGGCTACCAGGAAATCCTCACCGACCCCAGCTACTCGCGCCAGATCGTCACCCTGACGTATCCGCACATCGGTAACTATGGCGTCAACAGCGCCGACGTGGAAGCGTCGAAAGTCCACGCCGCCGGCCTGATCATTCGCGACCTGCCGCTGCTGGCCTCGAATTTCCGCTCGACCCAATCGCTGGGCGACTACCTGAAGCAAGAAAACGTGGTCGCCATCGCCGGCATCGACACCCGCAAGCTGACCCGCATCCTGCGCGAGAAGGGCGCCCAGGCGGGCGCCATCCTGACCGGCGCGCAAGGCGTCGAGCCAAGCGAAGCGCAAGCGCTGGAACTGGCCCGTTCGTTCCCGGGCCTGTCGGGCATGGACCTGGCCAAGGTCGTGTCGGTGAAAGAACCGTATGTGTTCACCGAGACCGAATGGAAGCTGGGCGAAGGCTACGGCAAGCAAGAGAACCCGCAGTACCACGTGGTTGCATTCGACTATGGCGTCAAGCGCAACATCCTGCGCATGCTGGCCGAACGTGGCTGCAAGGTCACCGTGCTGCCGGCGCAAGCCACTGCCGCCGATGCGCTGGCGCTCAATCCGGACGGTATCTTCCTGGCCAACGGCCCGGGCGACCCGCAGCCGTGCGACTACGCGATCAAGGCTTCGGCCGAGCTGATCGAGAAGGGCATCCCGACCTTCGGCATCTGCCTCGGTCACCAGATCATGGCGCTTGCCTCCGGCGCCAAGACCTTCAAGATGAATTTCGGCCACCACGGCGCCAACCACCCGGTGCAGGACCTCGATTCGAAGAAGGTGCTCATCACCTCGCAGAACCACGGCTTCGCGGTCGATCCGGAATCGCTGCCGGATAACTGCCGCGTGACCCACGTCTCGCTGTTCGACGGTTCGCTCCAGGGCTTCGAGCGCCTTGATAAACCGGCGTTCTGCTTCCAGGGCCACCCGGAAGCCTCGCCCGGCCCGACCGACGTCGCCTACCTGTTCGACCGTTTCATCAGCCTCATGCAAGCACCGGAGAAAAAGTAAATGCCTAAGCGTAGTGATATTAAAAGCATCCTGATCATTGGCGCGGGCCCGATCGTCATCGGCCAGGCCGTCGAGTTCGACTACTCCGGCGCGCAAGCGTGCAAGGCCCTGCGTGAAGAAGGCTACAAGGTCATCCTGGTCAATTCGAACCCGGCGACCATCATGACCGACCCGGAAACGGCGGACGTCACCTACATCGAGCCGATCACCTGGAAGGTGGTCGAGCGCATCATCGAGAAAGAGCGTCCGGACGCGATCCTGCCGACCATGGGCGGCCAGACTGCGCTGAACTGCGCGCTTGACCTGCACCGCGAAGGCGTGCTCGACAAATACAAGGTCGAATTGATCGGCGCCTCGCCGGAAGCGATCGACAAGGCAGAAGACCGCTCCAAGTTCAAGGACGCGATGACCAAGATCGGCCTCGGTTCGGCGCGTTCGGGCGTGGCCCACTCGATGGACGAAGCCTGGACCGTGCAGCGCGAGCTGGGCTTCCCGACCATCATCCGTCCGTCGTTCACGATGGGCGGCAGCGGCGGCGGCATCGCCTACAACGCCGAAGAATTCGAACAGATCTGCAAGCGCGGCCTGGAAGCGTCGCCCACCAACGAGCTCCTGATCGAAGAGTCGCTGCTCGGCTGGAAAGAGTACGAGATGGAAGTCGTGCGCGACAAGAACGACAACTGCATCATCATCTGCTCGATCGAAAACCTGGATCCGATGGGCGTGCACACCGGCGACTCGATCACCGTGGCGCCGGCGCAGACGCTGACCGACAAGGAATACCAGATCATGCGCAACGCGTCGATCGACGTGCTGCGCGAGATCGGCGTTGACACGGGCGGGTCGAACGTGCAGTTCTCGATCAACCCGAAAGACGGTCGCATGATCGTCATCGAGATGAACCCGCGCGTGTCGCGTTCGTCGGCGCTGGCCTCGAAAGCGACCGGCTTCCCGATCGCCAAAGTCGCGGCCAAGCTGGCCGTCGGTTTCACCCTGGACGAGCTGCGCAACGACATCACCGGCGGCGCCACGCCAGCCAGTTTTGAACCATCGATCGACTACGTCGTCACCAAGATCCCGCGCTTCACGTTCGAGAAATTCCCGACCGCCGACAAGCACCTGACCACGCAGATGAAATCGGTGGGCGAAGTGATGGCAATGGGCCGCACCTTCCAGGAGTCGTTCCAGAAAGCGCTGCGCGGCCTGGAAGTGGGCGTCGATGGTCTGAACGAAAAAACCCGCGACCGCGAAAAGATCGAAGAAGAGCTGGGCGAGCCGGGACCGGATCGCATCTGGTACGTGGGCGACGCCTTTGCCCAGGGCTTCACGCTCGACGAAGTGCACAACCTGACCAAGATCGATCCGTGGTTCCTGGTGCAGATCAAGGAGATCGTCGACATCGAACTGTGGCTGGAAAATCAAACCCTGGAGTCGCTCGACAAGGCCACGCTGTACAAGCTCAAGCAGAAGGGCTTTGCCGACCGTCGCCTGGCGTTCCTGATGAAAGCCACGCCTGCAGCGGTGCGCGCGCGCCGCCATGCGCTGGGCATCCGTCCGGTCTACAAGCGGGTCGACACCTGCGCCGCGGAATTTGCGACCAACACCGCCTACATGTACTCGACGTACGACGAAGAGTGCGAGTCGAATCCGACGGACAAGAAGAAGATCATGGTGCTGGGCGGCGGTCCGAACCGCATCGGCCAGGGCATCGAGTTCGACTACTGCTGCGTGCACGCGGCGCTCGCGATGCGCGAAGACGGCTACGAGACCATCATGGTCAACTGCAATCCGGAGACCGTGTCGACCGACTACGACACGTCGGACCGCCTGTACTTCGAGTCGCTGACGCTGGAAGACGTGCTCGAGATCGTGGAACTGGAAAAGCCGGTCGGCGTGATCGTGCAGTATGGCGGCCAGACGCCACTCAAGCTGGCTCTGGACCTGGAAGCGAACGGCGTGCCGATCGTCGGTACCTCGCCCGACATGATCGACGCCGCCGAAGACCGCGAGCGTTTCCAGCAACTGCTGCAGACCCTGGGCCTGCGCCAGCCGCCAAACCGCACCGCGCGCACCGAGGCTGACGCACTGGCGCTGGCCGAAGAAATCGGCTACCCGCTGGTGGTGCGTCCTTCGTACGTGCTGGGCGGACGCGCAATGGAAATCGTCCACGAGCAGCGCGACCTGGAGCGCTACATGCGCGAAGCGGTCAAGGTATCGCACGATTCGCCGGTGCTGCTGGACCGCTTCCTGAACGACGCCATCGAAGTCGACGTCGACTGCATCTCGGACGGCGAAGCCACCTTCATCGGCGGCGTGATGGAGCACATCGAGCAAGCCGGCGTGCACTCGGGCGACTCGGCCTGCTCGCTGCCGCCGTACTCGCTGTCGCAAGCGACCATCGATGAACTCAAGCGCCAGACCTCGCTGATGGCCAAGGCCCTGAACGTGGTCGGCCTGATGAACGTGCAGTTCGCGATCCAGCAGTCGGAGCAAGATGGTCAGACCGTCGACACCGTGTACGTGCTGGAAGTGAACCCGCGCGCCTCGCGTACCGTGCCGTTCGTGTCGAAAGCCACCGGCCTGCAACTGGCCAAGATCGCGGCGCGCTGCATGGTCGGCCAGACCCTGGCGTCGCAAGGCATCGACAAGGAAGTGATCCCGCCGTTCTACAGCGTCAAGGAAGTCGTGTTCCCGTTCAATAAGTTCCCGGGCGTGGACACCATCCTGGGGCCGGAAATGAAGTCGACCGGTGAAGTGATGGGCGTGGGTACCTCGTTCGGCGAAGCGTTCGTCAAGGCGCAGCTGGCGGCCGGCGTCACGCTGCCAAAATCCGGCACCGTGTTCCTGTCGGTCAAGGGTTCGGACAAGCCACGCGCCGTCGCCGTTGCACGCGACCTGGTGGGGCTGGGCTTTACCCTGGTCGCGACCAAGGGCACTGCCGCCGTGATCAGCGCCGCCGGTATCCCGGTGCGCGCCGTGAACAAGGTGCTCGAGGGCCGTCCGCACGTGGTCGACATGATCAAGAACCAGGATATCGTGATGGTCGTCAATACGGTCGAGGAAAAGCGCAGCGCAGTCAACGATTCGCGCACCATCCGTACCTCGGCGCTGGCGTCGCGGGTGGTGACCTTCACCACCATCTTCGGCGCCGAAGCGGCGATCGAAGGGATGCGTCACATCGACGAACTGCGCGTGTACGATTTACAAGGTCTGCATAAAACCTTACACTAAGCACACGTAGTACCCGCTGTATCCCGTAGTGCCTTTTAACCACAGAGTTCGCGCGGCCTTGCGCCGCGTGCCTCTGTGGTTTTCGCTTTACTGTGCACCGCTGCGCGATTGTCGAGCGAGGCGGCTTGGAGCAGGGCGGGGTGGGTACGCTTGAATTCAACTAACGCAGAGAACCATGAACACTCCATTGACCAAATACGGCGCGGAACTCCTGAAGGAAGAGCTGCATCAGCTCAAGACCAAGGAGCGCCGCATCGTGATCGATGCGATCGCCGAGGCGCGTTCGCATGGCGACCTGTCCGAGAACGCCGAATACGATGCCGCCAAGGAGCGCCAGGCGTTTGTCGAAGGCCGCATCGCCGAACTGGAAGGCAAACTGAGCACCTCGCAGGTGATCGATCCGTCGACCCTGGACGCCGAAGGGCGCGTGGTGTTCGGCGCCACGGTCGACCTGGAAGACCTGGAAAACGGGCAGAAGGTCACCTACCAGATCGTCGGCATGGATGAAGCCGACCTGAAGATGAACAAGGTCTCGGTGACCTCGCCGATCGCACGCGCCCTGATCGGCAAGTACGCCGAAGACGTGGTCGAAGTGCAGGCGCCGTCGGGTCCGCGCGAATACGAAATCCTCGAAGTGCGCTATATCTGATGACGGAAACGCAAGCAGCCGCGCAGTCGTCCGTGCCCGTGCCCGTGCCCGGCCGGTTGCCGGCGGCGCGCCTGCTGGTGGCGGCATTGTGGGCCGGCAGTCTGTGGGCACTGGGCTACATCGCGGCGCCGGCGGCGTTCGCCACGCTCGAGAATGCGCAAGCCGGCAACCTGGTCGCGACGCTGTTGACGCGTCAGGCCTGGTTGTCGATCGCCTGCGCGCTGCTGCTGTTCTTGCTGTTGCGTTGGTCGCGCGACCTGGCGCCGCCGCGCAAGCGCTTCCTGAGCCTGCTGGTGCTGGCGATGCTGGCCTGCGCGCTGGTGATCTTTGTGGGCCTGCAGCCGGCCATGGCCCACTTGCGCGAGCTGGCCGGGCCGGAGGGCGTACGCGCTTCGCCGTACTGGACCCGCTTTGCGGTGATGCATGGCGTGTCGCAGCTGTTCCACATCGTGCAAAGTGTGCTGGGGGCGTGGTTGCTGGTGCGCTTGCGCTGATTGTGGCCGTAGGGTGGACGGCTGCGCCGTCTACGCGCTCGAGCAACCGACCAATCACCAGGCGTAAAAAAACCGGGTCGCCCCGGTTTTCTTGAATCACTTGTTCAGCGAATTCTTCTTGGAGCTGGTCTGACGCGGCTTGGCGCGCTTGATGTTCCCGCCCGCGGTGACGCGTTCGTTCCCCTTCAGCATGACCTTGGTCACGCTCGGCTTCTTGGTGCCGCTGGCGCTGGCCTTGACGATGGTGACTTCGCGCATGCCCGGGCCCGACTTGCTGCTGCGTTCCTTGACGGCGTCTTTCTTCGGGCGATACAGCACCAGCAGTTTGCCGATGTGTTGCACCGGCGCCGCTTCCAGGTCGTTGCAGATCTGCTCGTACATGGCGACGCGGGCTTCACGGTCGTCGCCGAACACGCGCACCTTGATCAGGCCGTGTGCGTCGAGACTGGCCGCAATTTCCTTGACCACGGATTCGGAAAGGCCGGCTTCGCCGATCATGACGACAGGGCTGAGCCCGTGTGCTTCTGCGCGCAGGGCGCTGCGTTCGGCCGGAGTGAGTTTGATCATAATAAATCTTTGATGTACCTATAAAAGCAGTATTCTACGCGAATGGCCAAGAACAAATTAAACAAAAACTGGTTACACGACCATATTAACGATCCGTACGTCAAACTGGCGCAGAAAGACGGTTACCGGGCGCGCGCCGCCTACAAGCTGAAAGAAATCGACGAGGCCGAAAAGCTCATCAAGCCGGGCCACGCCATTGTCGACCTGGGTTGCACGCCGGGCAGCTGGGCCCAGTACACCCGGCGCAAGCTGGCCGGCGCTGCCGATGGCCGCATTCACGGCACCATCATCGGCCTCGACATCCTGCCGATGGAGCCGGTGGCCGACGTTCACTATATCCAGGGCGACTTCCGCGAAGAAGAAGTGCTGGACCAGCTCGACGTTTTGCTGGCCGGGCGCAAACTCGATGTGGTGCTGTCCGATATGGCGCCGAATTTGTCCGGTATCGGTCACGCCGATGCCGCGCGTATGGAACATTTGATCGACCTGGCGATCGAATTTTCACAAATGCATTTGAAAACTGACGGTGCGCTGTTGGTTAAATGTTTTAAAGACATGGGTTTCACCCAGAACCTGGAAAAGTTTCGCACCGAATTCAAGACCGTGAAACAGATCAAGCCAAAAGCCAGCCGTGACAAATCGTCCGAGATTTTCTTGTTGGGCCGTGGCCTCAAAAACCCGGCGGAATAAGTCAACGCAGAAAAATGCTTGATTCGGAGCAGCGATTTACTCTTGAAATCCCTTCGCGCGGCCACACATCAGCCCCGTGATCGTCCCTTTGCGGTAGGTTGATCGATGAACCTTACCCATTGTGGCCGCAATGAAGTGTATTTCCGGCACTATTGCAGGTGTTGCGTGGCAGCGTCGGCGTATTCCGAGTAAAATCGGCGAGTAAAATCAGCAGTCTGAAATCGGTAGAGATGCACATCGCATCGGAGGAGTTTTCGTGAATAATATGTTTTCCAAATCCGCCATCTGGGTGGTCGTCGCGCTGCTGTTGTTCATGCTATTCAAGCAGTTCGACACCCATAGCGTCGCTGGCGGCAGCAAGACCATCGCTTATTCCGAGCTGCTCGATGAAGTGAAGGCGCGCCGCATCAAGGAAGTCCTGATCGAGGGTCAGAACATCACTGCGGTGAAAAGCGACGACACCAAGGTGCGCGCCACCGCTACCGGCCTGGATCGCGGCCTGATCGGCGACCTGCGCGAGGCCGGCGTGCGCTTCGACGTCAAGCCGCCTGAAGAGCCTGGCTTCCTGCAGCAAGTGTTCATCTCCTGGTTCCCGATGCTGCTCCTGATCGGCGTGTGGGTGTTCTTCATGCGCCAGATGCAGGGCGGCGGCAAGGGCGGCGCATTCTCCTTCGGCAAGTCGAAGGCGCGCATGCTCGACGAAACCAACAACACCGTCACTTTCACTGACGTCGCCGGTTGCGACGAGGCGAAAGAAGAAGTCTCCGAAATCGTTGACTTCTTGCGCGACCCGACCAAGTTCCAGAAACTGGGCGGCCGTATTCCACGTGGTGTGCTGATGGTCGGCCCACCAGGCACTGGTAAAACCCTGCTGGCACGCGCCATTGCCGGCGAAGCCAAGGTGCCGTTCTTCTCGATTTCGGGTTCCGACTTCGTCGAGATGTTTGTCGGCGTGGGCGCCTCCCGTGTGCGTGACATGTTTGAAAACGCCAAGAAGCATTCGCCGTGCATTATCTTCATTGATGAGATCGACGCTGTTGGTCGTCATCGCGGTGCCGGCATGGGCGGCGGCAACGACGAACGTGAACAGACGCTGAACCAGCTGCTGGTCGAGATGGACGGTTTCGAAGCCCAGTCGGGCGTGATCGTGATCGCTGCTACCAACCGCGCCGACGTGCTCGATAAAGCGCTGCTGCGTCCAGGTCGTTTCGACCGCCAGGTGATGGTCGGCCTGCCGGATATCCGCGGCCGCGAACAGATCCTCAACGTGCACATGCGTAAAGTGCCGATCGGCACCGACGTGAAAGCCGACATCCTGGCGCGCGGCACCCCGGGCTTCTCGGGCGCCGACCTTGCCAACCTGGTCAACGAAGCGGCCCTGTTCGCTGCCCGTCGCAGCAAGCGCCTGGTCGAGATGATCGACTTCGAAGACGCCAAGGACAAGATCTACATGGGTCCTGAGCGCAAGTCGATGGTCATCCGCGAGGAAGAACGCCGTAACACGGCGTACCACGAGTCGGGCCACGCGGTGGTCGCCAAGCTGCTGCCGAAGGCCGATCCGGTGCACAAGGTCACGATCATGCCGCGCGGCTATGCTCTGGGCCTGACCTGGCAGCTGCCTGAGCACGATGCGTTGTCCGGTTATAAGGACAAGATGCTAGAGGAAATCTCGATCCTGTTCGGTGGCCGTATCGCCGAAGAGATTTTTGTGGGCCAGATGTCGACCGGCGCCTCGAACGACTTCTCGCGTGCCACCAAGCTGGCACGCTCGATGGTGACCCGCTTCGGTATGTCCGAGAGCATGGGCGTGATGGTGTACGAAGACAGCGAGAACGAAGGCTTCTTCGGTGGCGCCACCAAGACCATCTCGGAGGCGACCCAGCAAAAGGTTGACGCGGAAATTCGCGCCATCCTGGATCGTCAATACGCCCTGGCGCGTCGTCTGCTCGAAGAGAACCGCGACAAGGTCGAGATGATGACCAAGGCGCTGCTCGACTGGGAAACCATCGACAACGAGCAGATCAACGACATCATGGCCGGCCACGAGCCGCGCCAGCCGAAGACCGTGCTGACCAAGCGTCCGCCGCCGGGCGATAGCGGCCCGGGCGGTGTGGCGCCGAACGCCACCGCACCGGCCTGACGCTCCTTGAATCCATCGAAAGGCACCCGTCAGGGTGCCTTTTTTCGTTTGCACGCTTTGTTGTCCTTGCCATGAACCAGCAACTCCACTGCGGCCGCTTCAGCTTCCAGCTTGACGGTCCCGACGCCCTGACTCCAGTCGTGATGGGCATCCTCAATGTGACCCCCGATTCGTTTTCCGATGGCGGGCGCTACCAGGGCCTTGAATTCGCCGTCGGCCACGCCGAAGAGATGATTCGCGCCGGCGCCACCATGATCGACATCGGCGGCGAATCGACCCGTCCCGGTGCGCCATCCGTGCCGGTGGAAGAAGAATTGGCACGCGTGATGCCGGCCCTGTACGCACTCAAGACGCTCGACGTCGCCTTGTCGGTCGACACGTGCAAGCCGCAAGTGATGCGCGAAGCACTGATTGCCGGCGCCGACATGATCAACGACATCAACGGTTTCCGGGCCCCGGGCGCGTTTGAGGCCGTGCTCGACAGCGATTGCGGCCTGTGCGTGATGCACATGCAGGCCACGCCCGCCACCATGCAGCAGGCGCCGCAGTACGGCGACGTGGTAGGGGAGGTGATCGCTTTCCTGCGCGAGCGGATCGACGCCATGACCGCGGCCGGCATCGATCGTGCGCGCATTTGCGTCGACCCGGGCTTTGGCTTCGGCAAATCCGTGGAGCACAACTACACCTTGCTGCACGGCCTGCGCCGCATCCGCGACGAACTCGGCTTGCCGGTGCTGGCCGGGATGTCGCGCAAATCCATGATCGGCGCCGTCACCGGCCGTCCGTTGGATGCAAGAATGCCTGGAAGCATCGGCGCGGCATTGGCTGCGGTAGCGCATGGCGCTAGAATCGTGCGTGTGCATGATGTGGCAGAGACCGTCGACGCCCTGAAGGTATGGCACGCGGCGATGAACCCGGCTGCAAGCGTGCGCGCTGCAACCGTTTGAAATTTTAAGAAAGAGAACAAGATGGCACGCAAATATTTCGGAACCGATGGCATCCGTGGCCTGGTAGGCGTTGCACCGATCACGCCCGAGTTCGTCATGCGCCTCGGCTACGCCGCCGGTACCGTGCTGGCCAAGGGCGCCAAGTCGAGCAGCGGCCGCCCGGTGGTCCTGATCGGCAAGGACACCCGTATCTCCGGCTACATGCTCGAGGCCGCGCTCGAAGCCGGCTTCTCGGCGGCCGGCGTGGACGTGATGCTGGCCGGTCCGATGCCGACCCCGGCCATCGCCTATCTGACCCGCGCGTTGCGCCTGCAGGCCGGTGTGGTGATCTCGGCGTCGCACAATCCGTTCCAGGATAACGGCATCAAATTCTTCTCGCGCCACGGCACCAAGCTGCCTGATTCGGTCGAGCTCGAAATCGAAGACGCGATCGACCAGCCGATGGGCTGCGTGGCGTCCGACAAACTGGGGCGCGCCAGCCGCCTGCGTGACGCCCAGGGTCGCTACATCGAATTCTGCAAGAGCACCTTCCCGAACGAACTTGACCTGCGTGGCCTGAAAATCGTGGTCGACAGCGCCAACGGCGCCGCCTACAACATCGCTCCGCACGTGTTCCACGAGCTAGGCGCAGAAGTGATTTCGATCGGCGCCCAGCCGGACGGCTTCAACATCAACGCCGGCTTCGGCGCCACCGCACCGAAAGCGCTGTCCGAGGCCGTGGTGGCCAACAAGGCCGACCTCGGCATCGCGCTCGACGGCGACGCCGACCGCCTGATCATGGTCGATGCCGCCGGCCGCGTCTACAACGGCGATGAGCTGCTGTACGTGATGGTGCGCGACCGCATGGCGACCGGCCCGGTGGCCGGCGCCGTCGGCACCCTGATGACGAATATGGCGCTGGAAGTGGCGTTCAAGCAGATGGGCATCGGTTTCGCGCGCGCCAAAGTGGGCGACCGCTATGTGCTGGAAGTCATGAACGAGCGCGGCTGGCTGCTGGGCGGCGAAGGCTCGGGTCACCTGCTGGCGCTGGACAAGCACACCACCGGCGACGGCATCGTCTCTGCGCTGCAAGTGCTGTCGGCGCTCAAGCGCGGCAACAAGTCGCTGGCCGATTGCTGCGCCGAGCTGACGCTGTTCCCGCAGACCCTGATCAACAAGAAAGTCTCAGCCGGCTTTGACTGGACCCAGGAACCGGCGCTGGTGGCCGAGAAGGAAGCCGTGGAGCGCGAACTGGGCGACAACGGCCGCGTGCTGATCCGCGCGTCCGGAACCGAGCCGTTGATCCGCGTCATGGTCGAAGCGCGGGAAGCGGCGCTGGCCGAAAGCATGGCGCGCCGGATTGCCGACAAGTTGGCGGCCTGAACCCGGAAAATTATTCGCGCCGGATGGTATTCGAATCCGACGGGATTGACGCCAGGGGGCTGTCAGCGTATTATGCGACCTACGGAGTGTAGCGCAGCCCGGTAGCGCACCTGGTTTGGGACCAGGGGGTCCAAGGTTCGAATCCTTGTACTCCGACCATAATTTGATGACGGGCTGTCTTTGGACAGCCCGTTTTCTTTTCTTCACGCTTTTCCCCGTACTGCCCATAGCTCAGTTGGATAGAGCATTAGCCTTCTAAGCTAAGGGTCGCAGGTTCGATTCCTGCTGGGCAGGCCACGATCTTCTTCCTACGCTGTTCCCTACATCGCAGGCTCGAACACGGTTTCCGGTTCCGCCCATGCATTCACCGTACGGCGCAACAGCCGGCGCTCGCGATGGTCGATCACACTGTCGGCGCGCGCAATGTCCAGCATGCCTTTTAGCACGGCGGCGCGCAGCGCCGGATCCTGGACTTCTTCCAGCAGGCGGTCGATTGTTTCCGGCTCGATGTCGACCATGCCGGGCTCTTGCTTGCGGCTGGTCGCCAGCAAATCCTGGCACAGCTCGCCGGCGGTTTCGTCGAACGTGTCTTCGCTTACCAGCAGCACGCCGAGCACACCGCTGCGGTGCAGGGCCTTGAGCTCCTGCGGCGCCAGATGGCCGTCGGCGATCATGGTCAGCGCCAGCAATCGGCTCATGGCTTTGGGGCTATTGGTCGGGTAACTTCGCATCGTTTCCTCACGTCAAAATGAACTGGAGTGGTCAATATACGAGCGGCGAAGTTGAAAGTAAAATCGAATAATCTTTCGCTATAATTCGATTTTTTGGATGTATATCAAAGTTTCTAGAGAAAAGTCGATGCTTACCGCACCAGCGATGCGGTCTTGATCAATACAAAGTCACATCACCGAGCCGACTTTATACCGCCATGTCAGAACGGCAGCGCACGCGTGTCTGGCGCAGGCGTATCCAAATCAATATCGCGTGCTTCGATATCGCTCAGGTCGAGTTCGGCAAGAAGGGCGGCCGTGTCGAAAGTTGCATAGGTGCGTGGTCCGCTGGCGTCTACTGCCACGAGCATGATCGGAAGCCCCGGAAAGTAGGGCGTCAGCCGCGTCAGCAGAGCGTCGCCTGCATCGACCTTGAGGAAGTTTTCTGGCACGAAGGCGAGCGCCAGGCGTACCCCGCGCACAGTGACGATGCCGGCTCGCAGCATCAAATCCGGTCGCTTTCCTTGCGCACCACGCGTCCAATGACGATGCACTCACCGCCCTGGCACAGCTTGCGGTGGTACTTGCCCTTGTCGACATTGTCCGACGTCAGCCACCATTGTCCGGCGTCGCGCGCCAAGCGCTTGACCACTGCTTCGCCCTCGTAATTGAAAGCGTAGACGGCGCCGTCGATCAGCTTGGTGTCCAGCGTATTGATGACGACGATGTCGCCGGCGTACAGCGACGGCTCCATGCTTTCGCCTTTGACGTAGATCGCGATCAGGTGCGATGGATTGTATTGGTTGCGTTCAAGCCAGGTGCGCCGCATGCCGAGTGTGCCGCCGTCGCGTCGTTCCGGCTCGGTCTGGTAACCGGTGATGCCGGCCGACAGGCGCAGCTTGACCATCGGGATTTGCACGAAGCCGTCGTCGTCATGCTCGGCAGTGACGACCTGCAAGGAGCCGGGTACATCGCTTTGCTCAGCCGGATCGCCCCACGGCTTGCCGGACATGGGTGCCAAGATGTCGGAAGGCAGGCTTTTACCGGTGACCCTGGCAATGGCCAGCAATTGCTTGAGGTTGGGGCTGTGTTTTTCGTTTTCCCAGTGCGAGATATTCGCCTTGGTATGACCGCGCTCGGTGCCGAGTTCGAGAGCAAGGCGGGCACCCAACGCGGCGCCCGACAGTCCCGCTGCCGTGCGCGCATCACGCACCCATCCCGCAATCATCGATTGAAGTTCCATGAACGCATGGTATAGCAAAGCTTTACATGTGGGTATAGTTTTTCTTGACTTGTTCGGTTTAGCTTTTCTATACTTTGGCATCAGTGTTGAGGTAGCGCAGACAACAATCGCTGGATTCATGCCGGATGCCCGGAGGATAAGGAGACGCAGTGTTCAATAAACCATTCATCCCAGTCACGATGGGCAGCTACCTGGGCAGCGCCATTGCCATCTGCGACGGATTGACCCTCGCCGACGTTAGCATCCTGGTAGGCATTGTCACTGCGCTGCTGAGCTCGATTGCAAACCTGGTCTACACCTGGCGCAAGGACCGGCGCGAACAGCGCGCCAGCGATGCCGCCGCCGCGCAGCGCGAAAAGGAGCATGGGCCCGGCTGATCGACGCCGCAGCTCGAAGCGGCGCAGGCGCCCACGCTGTACAATGGCGCCCCGACCACGCCAACGATTCTGGAGTTTTACCCGTCCATGGTGTTTCTAAACGTTCCCTACGCCGAGAAAGACGCCGCCAAGACCCTTGGCGCCCGCTGGAATCCGACCAAACGCCGCTGGTATGTGCCCGATGGCGTCGCCACCGAACCGTTTGCCAAATGGATTGACGACGCCGCGGGCGCGGTCGCGTCCGCGAGTTCCGCTTCAACCCCGGCGCGCTCGGGCCGGGTCGACAGCTACCAGGGCAAGACCGTGGTCGGTGCCAATTATGTGGAACTGACGCACGACTGCAGTCCACTCGAGCCGTGCCCGGTCTGCGGCGAGCAGCTTGCGAATACACCCTGGACGCAGGCTCAGGCCAACCTGCACAGCGTCATCGCCGGCCTGTCCGGCAAGCGAACGCCTGGCGCCAAGGCTTCGTGATAGCGTCGGGTGAGCGAGCCTGACGGTTCGCCGCTCACCGGAGGCTCTCCATGCGTATTGCCCGTCTGCTCGCCGCCTGTATCATCCTTGCCTCCGCTGTCGGCCTGATCGGCCCAGAACAAACGGCAGTCGCCCAGACGCCCGAGACCCAGGGCGGGGCGGGCGAAGTATTCACTTTGCAATTGCCGGCTGGCGAGGCACCGGCGGATAAGGCGCAGGGCACCGTCCAGTTCATCGGCACCGCTACCGTTCTGATCCGCTATCAGGGTTTCACGATCCTGACCGATCCGAACTTCCTGCACAAGGGCGACCATGTGCATCTCGGTTACGGTCTCACGGCGGAACGCAAGACCGATCCCGCCATTACCTTCGACCAGCTGCCCCCGATCGACCTGGTGGTGCTGTCGCATTTTCACGGCGACCACTTCGACCAGCTGGTGCAGAAACGCCTGGACCGTGCGGTGCCGATCGTCAGCACGCGCCAGTCCGCAACCAGCCTCAACAAGCTTGGCTTCACCCGGGTCACCGGGCTCAATCCATGGGACCACCTCGAGGTCAGCAAGGGCGCGCAGCGGATGCGGGTGACTGCCACACCCGGCCGCCACGGGCCGGCCGGCGTGGCTGCCTTGCTGCCCAAGGTAATGGGCTCGGTGCTCGATTTCGGGCTCGATGCCGCACGGCCCGACTATCGCATGTACATCAGCGGCGACACGCTGGTCATCGACGACATCAAACAAGTGCCGCAGCGCTTTCCCGGTATCGACCTGGCGCTGCTGCATCTGGGCGGCACCCGCATTCTGGGCGTGGTCAAGGTGACGATGGACGGCAAGGATGGCGTGCGCATGATGCAGGTCGTGCGGCCGCGCAAGGCTATCCCGATTCATTACAACGACTACGACGTTTTCAAATCGCCGCTCGAAGATTTCGCGCGCGAGGTCAAGGCGGCTGGACTGGAACGCCAGGTGGTGTACCTGGCGCACGGCGAAACCTATACCTTCACGCAAGCCAGGCGCTGACTTGCCTCAAATAGAGGTATCGATCGACAACACGACAAGTGCGCGCCTCGCTTTACCGCTGAGTAAACGTTAAGATGCCGGCTTGACGATTGATCAAGCATGACATGCCTTCAGCACCCGCACGCAGTCGATCTCACCCAACGATCCGCAGCGAGCGCCGCCTGGTCGCGGGTATTGTCGTATCGGTACTGCTGCACGGTGTGCTGTTGTCGCTGCAGTTTGGCGTGCAGGGGCTGGACCTGGGCAGCGGCGGCCCGATCGCGGTGACGCTGGCGCCGCTGGCATCGGCGCCCGACATGCCTGCCGTTTCTGCTATTGCTCCGGCGCCATCTGCGCTTGATACAACGACGCCTGCGCCCACTCCGACACGCCTGACACCGGCCCCGGCACCGGCCCCGGTCACCGGCTTGGGCCTGGTCGATTTGCCACCTGCGCCAGTGGCCGCGCAACCGGTATCCGTGAAGCCGCGACCGCAACGCACCAAGCCTGTTTCCGTAAAGCGGCGCGTGCGCGCGCTGCCGCCGCCGGTGATCGTCGCTGCACCGAATGCGCAGTCCGAATTCAGCGTGCCGTTGCCGGACGTGGTACCGAATCCATGGCTGGCACAAGGCGCACAGGACGAGGAAGACACGACAGCCGGGCCGGAACCAGCGCAACCTGTGCAAGAGGAAATTGCTGGCGTAATGGACGAGGCTGAAGAATCGGCTCGGCTCGCGCAACCAGAACCGGCTCGGCTCGCGGAAGAAGAACAGCGTCGGCGTGAGCTTGAGCGAGCGCGGGAACACGAACGGATCGTCCAGCAACAGCATGCGGCCGACGAGGCGCGCCAGACAAGTGAGCTGGAGGCACAACGGCGCTTGGCCGATCAGCAGGCGGCGCAACGACAGCGTCTGGCCGAGGAGCAGGCGCAGCAGGCGCATCTGGACCAAGAGCGCTCGGCGCAAGAGGCCGCGCTGGCCGCCCGGGCGAGCGCGGAATTGACGCGCGAGCGCGAGCGACAAGAACTGGCTGCACGCCAACTGGCTGAACAGCGCGCCGCCGAGCAAGCCTTACTGCAAGAACAGGCCGACGCCCAGGCTCAAGCGCAAAGAACTGCGCGTGAACAAGCGCAGCGCCTAGTCCAGGAGCAGGCCGAACGGCAACGTCTGGAAGCACAGCGTCTGGCACAGGCGCAGGCGGCCGAGCGCCAGCGCATCGAGGAACTGAATCAACGCCTGGTGCAGGAGCGCGTGCAGCAGCAAGCCGATGAGCGCGCCCGTACCGAACGGCTGGCACGTCAGGCGGATGAAGCGGCACGCCAGGCGACGGCCGAGCGTCTGCAGGCGTACAGTCCGGGACCAGCCTTGGCAGCGGGAAGCGGCCAGGCGGGCGCCGCTGGCGCCGGGCGCGGCGATGTCGGAAGTGGCAGCGGTTCAGGCGATCGATCACAGCCGGGCACTGTGGCCGGGCTGCCCGGCAGTCGTGCGCGTGAGTTTCTGCGTGGCCTGACCATCCCCGGCGCCGGGGTCGCGCTGCCGGCGCCCGAGCAGGACGACCCACGCCGTGTGATCGCCGATGGCGGCGAGCGCGATGCGCCGCTGCGCCTGTACGTCGACAGTGTGCGCCAGAAGCTTGAACGCAATGCCGTGCTGGGCGGCGCGAGGCTGGCGCTGCGCGACGTGCGCACCGATCCATTGGTCAGCCTGGCTTTGCGCAGCGACGGCAGCATCGACGCGGTGACCATCATACGTTCCAGCGGCAGACCCGACATGGACGAGGCGTTGCGGCGCTTTGTCCGGCTCAACGCGCGCTATGCGGCGTTTCCGCCGAACGTCGCCGCCCGCTTCGACGTCATCGAGATCCGCCGCATCTGGCGCTTTACCGACAGCCTCAAGCTGCTTGAAGAGATGCGCTAAGGCGCCTCAATTCAGACCGGCTGCACGCCGCGCCGTGCCCGATTGCTTTTTGACGCGCTGCAAAACCAAGCCCGATAGACGCCGTACTCTGGACTGCATCGTTCAAATACCGCGACTATTTTTGATAGGCAACAATCATGGCTTTGTTTCGTGCAGTTGCAATTTCCCCATGGCGCATCACGAGCGGCGGCGCCATGGCGCCCATCGCTGCCCGGCCGCGGCCGATTCTTTTCCTGTTGCTAATTCTGGCCTCGACGCTCGGTCTGGGCGGCTGCAGCACCGGGGCCGGCATCGGCTTTGGCGAAGCGGCGCGCTCGGGCGGCGCCAATAACGGCGCCACGCCGCCAACTGAATTGATCACCGACACCCTGGTCGACAGCGAGCGCCAGGCCACGGCGGCGGCGGCCAAACAAGACCTGTCGCCGCTGTTCGTGCCGCGTCCACCGCCCTACACGATCGGCCGTGGCGACATCCTGTCGATCGTCGTCTGGGACCATCCCGAACTCGCCGCCGGCGGCATGACGATGGCCACGTCTGCCGCCGATGCCGGCGTCGTCCAGCCGAACGTCACCCCGCCCGGCTTTGCCGTGGACCACCAGGGACGCATCCAGTTCCCGCTGGCCGGCTTGCTGCCGGTCGACGGCATGACCGAAGAGCAGGCGCGCGCGCTGCTCACCAAAAAGCTGGCGCGCTACATCGCCAATCCCAACCTGACCTTGCGCGTGCAGGCCTATCGCAGCCGCCGCGTGTATGTCGACGGCGAGGTGCGCACGCCCGGGCTGCAGGCGATCGACGATATACCGATGACGCTGGTCGAGGCGATTAACCGCGCCGGCGGCATGCAACCGACGGCCGACCAGAGCCGCATCGTGGTCGAGCGTGGCGACGCGCGCTATACCGTCAACATGCGTGAGCTGGTGCAGAAGGGCGTCAACCCCGGTTCGATCCTGCTGGCGCATGGCGACGTGGTGCGGGTGCATTCGCGTGACGAAAGCAAGGTGTTCGTCTCCGGTGAGGTGATTACCCCCCGGGCGCTGACCATGCACAACGGGCGCCTGACGTTGAACGAGGCGCTCGGCGAGACCGGCGGCATCAGCCCCCTGAGCGGCGACGCGCGCCAGGTCTACGTGGTGCGCAAGACCCCTGAACGCACGCGCGTGTTTCGCCTCGACGCGCGCGATTCGGGCGCGCTGGCGATGGCCGAGACCTTCGAGCTGCGGCCGAAGGACGTGGTCTATGTTGCGGCGTCGCCGCTGGCCAACTGGAACCGTAACCTGAGTCTGATTTTCCCGGGCGCACTGACCAATGCAGTCGGCGTTACCAATCGGCCATGAGCACCTTAGAACCTACCGGGAGAGGTTCTTAACAATCTCCTTGATAAACACCGCAACATCACCTCAGCAAGCACCTCAACGGGCGCGTCGATAACGCGCCAATAAAGCACGTGCCGAGCGGCCGTATGGCACGAGCAGAGCGGGACTCGTACGCTCACCTGCATTCACAAGCGCCTGCTGCGCACCGAGCCGGAGGAAACCAGCATGACCAGTACGCACGACGCGCATACGCTGACGCAGGTATCGCACAGCCCGCCGGTGCTGTCGGTGCCGTTCGATCCGCGGCCACCCGAGCCGCTACCCGAAGAATCCGCCGTCGACCTGAAAGGGTATCTCAATACGCTGTACGACAGCCGCTGGCTGATCGGCAGTATCACCGCCATCATCACCGTGATTGCGGTGCTGTACGCGCTGGTGGCCAATCCGGTGTACGAAGCCAACCTGATGATCCACGTCGAGGAAGAAAGCCCGAATGCCTCGAAGAATATCCTGAGCGAAGCGTCGTCGCTGTTCGAGACCAAGAAAGCGGCGATCGCCGAAATGGAGCTGCTGCGCTCGCGCATGGTGGTCTCGCGCGCGGTCGACAACCTGCAGCTTTACGTCGAAGTCGAGCCCAGGTATTTCCCGGTGATCGGCGCATGGTTCGCCAGCCAGAATGGCAACGCCCTGTCCAACCCGGGCATGTTCGGTCAGGGCGGCTTCGTATGGGGCGGCGAGCGTGCTGAAGTGTCGGTATTCGACGTGCCCGAGAGTTGGCTGAACCGCGAATTCGTACTCACTGCACGCGCCGGCAACCGGTATCGCTTCTCGGGCGGCGGCCAGCGTATCGCGTTCGACGCCAGCGTCGGCCAGCGTTATCAGGTGCGCACGCCGGACGGGCTGGTCGAGATCAAGGTCGACCGCATGCTGGCCAAGCCCGGCGCGCGCTTCAAGATCAAGCGCAAGTCGCGCCTTGGTACCATCCAGGCGATCCAGCGCGCCATGGTCATCACCGAGCAGGGCAAGCAGTCGGGCGTAATCGAGGTGCGCCTGCAGGGCCAGAATGCCGAGCGCATCAATGGCGTGCTGAGCGAGATCGGCCGCGAATACATGCGCCAGAACCTGGCGCGCAAGACCGAGGAGGCGGAAAAGTCACTGGCCTTCCTCAACCAGCAACTGCCAATCCTCAAACGCCAGCTGGAGCAGTCCGAAGACCGCTACAACCAGTTCCGCAACGCGCACGGCACGGTCGACCTGCGCGAGGAAGCCCGCATGAGCCTGGCCCAAGCGGCCGCAGCCCGCGCACGGCGTATGGAACTGGCGCAGAAGAAGGCCGAACTGCTGGCGCGCTTCACCGAAGACCATCCGGTCGTTGCCGCGATCAACCGCCAGCGGCGCGAAGTCGATACCGAGATCGAGGCGGTCGCGGCCCGCATTCGCACGCTGCCGGCGATGGAGCAGGACGAAGCGCGCCTGACGCGCGACATCAAGGTCAATACTGACCTGTACACCGCGCTGTCGAATACGGCCCAGCAACTGCGCCTGATTTCGGTCGGACGGGTCAGTAACGTGCGCCTGGTCGACGCGCCGATCGCGCCCGAGCGCCCGATCAAGCCGAACCGTCCGCTGATCGTGGCGCTGGCGGTCGTTACTGGCCTGTTCCTGGGTACATTGCTGGCTTTTGCGCGCAAGGCCATGCGGGGCGGCATCGACGACCCGGCCAAGATCGAACGCATGCTGCGCGCCCGCGTGGTCTATGCCTCGATTCCCCACAGCGGCAACGAAGACCGGCTGATGCGCAAGGTCAAGTCCGACGGCGTCCTGCCGCTATTGGCCCAGATCCTGCCGGAAGACCCGGCAGTCGAAAGCCTGCGCAGCTTCCGCGCCGCACTGCGCTTCTCGATGCCGCACTTCAAGAATAACGTGGTGATGGTGGCCGGTCCGACGCGCGGCCTGGGAAAATCCTTCGTCACCGCCAACCTCGCGGCCGTGATGGCGGCGAGCGGATTGCGCGTGCTCCTGATCGATGCCGACCTGCGCAATGGCCACTTGCATCGTTACTTCGGCGTGGATCGGATGCGCGGCCTGTCGCGCGCCATCCTCGGCGCCATGACGGTGGACGAGGTCATCCACCGCGGCGTGTTGCAGAACCTCGACTTCATCCCGACCGGAGAACTACCGACCAACCGCTCCGAGTTTCTGCTGCAGCTAAACTTCGCCAATTTGCTCGAGACGGCCAGCGCGCGCTACGATCTGGTGCTGCTCGACCCGCCACCGCTGCTGTCGGTGGCCGATGCCTTGATCATTGGCGCGCACGCCGGCGCCGTCTTCATCGTTGCGCGTTCCGGCGTCACGACCGAGAACCATATCAACGAATCGATCAAGCGCCTGAACCATGCCGGCATTTCGCCGCGTGGCGTGCTGTTCAACGACATGGCCTTGCGGCTGGGCGAATACCGCTCGCAGTACAACACCGCGCAACTGGGCTACTCCGCGTAGGGCAGGTGGCTGTCCGGCAGCGGCGAGTTCATCGGAGCGACCACGCGGCCCTTGGCGCTGACACGGACCGCTTGCATCGACGGGCTCTGCAATAGACGCACGGGACGCAGTGCCCGTGTTCTCTCGGCATCGGTTGAGGGTGGCCAACTATCACGATACGCACCACGGCATAGGGCCGGCAAAACCAACGTTGACCAGCCTGCTGGTCAACGATTGCTGACTGTAATCGCTGTCGATCTGGCGTTGCTATCCCAGCATGTCCGCCACGGACATGCCCCGATCCTGCAACCTTGGGCTTGCTACCTGGGACCTGTGGCCTACGGCCTGCGACCTTTGGCATGTGGCATGTGGCATACAGCATGCGACCTTCGGCCTGTGGCACGGGACCTTTGGCCTGTAACCCGCCATCTGCAACCCGTGGCGCGCGGCGTATCAAGGCATGTAATGCAGTATCCCAGGCTCGTCTGAATGTCGAAGCCGCGACGCCTGATCTGGATGGGCTGGTCGTCATTGGCACCTTACAGCTGGCAGTTTCGTTGCTGGCAGCTTGACCTTGTCATCCGACTCGCTGCCCAAAAGGCCCGACATCGCTTACCTATCGCAGTGACTGTTGCACCGCTCGATGATCGCTATGGAAGCTACCTCCTCAATCAGGCGTGAGTACCGGCACTGCCGGATGCTTCGCCGGCGGCGACAGCAACCAGCTCTTGAGCGCGCGCCGGATACGGAAGGTATTGCGTTCGAACAGCAGGTAAAAGATGTAGGCAGCCCCGATCAGGCCAAGCAGGATGCCGATGTACCACAGGTAATCGAGCCAGACATGGGGATCGAGCTGATTGCGCCCTAGAGTGTCGGTGCCGACGTGCAGCAGCAGGAAGATCAGCGGCAGATGAATCACGTACAGCGTGAACGAAAACTCGGAAAAGAAGTTTGCGATGGCGCTGGCACGCACGAAACGCCGTGAACCAGTGTCGACTTGCTGGTACAGCGAAGCCAGCAAGAGCAGCAGGGGAATACTGCAGATCAGGTCCTGGAAGAACGATTCCGGCACCAGCTCATTGTTGGTGCCAGTGAGCCGGTAATAGATAAACAGGGTCATTGTCAGCAACAACATGGCGGCGCGCAGCCCATTCCCACAGTACAGCTCGACTCGCGAAAACGCGGCGCCGAGCAGCCACAGGATGAAGTACGTGGAAATCATGCCCGGCAGTGTCACCACCAGCAGCACGAAAGTGGCCGCGCACGCGGCGCGGCGCCAGCGTCCGTGTCCGAACAGGGCCAGCGCCAACAACGGGAACTGGACGTAGTACCAGGTTTCGTAGGTCAGGCTCCACAAGGCGTAGTTGCCGCCAAAATTCGGTACCAGAAAGGTTTGCAATCCAAGCAAGTTGCCTATGAAACTAAGCGCCGAGTAGTGATTGGCGGGCGAGGCGTCGGCCTGGCCCGGATCGGCTTCGCCGATGGCAATGCCGATCATCAGGATCAGCACCAGCGTCGGTAGCAGCACCGACCACAAGCGCGTGACGCGGTCGATCGCATAGTTGGCGAGCGCGCGCGGCTGGTGCAGGCGGTTGAGCAGGCTGCCGCCCACCAGCCAGCCGCTGATCAGGAAAAACACGATCACGGCCTGGTGCGCAAACCCGGTGACGAATGCGAACACCTGGTAAGTGAAGGTTGGATCGGCCAGCGTGCGCAGGCCGGGATAGATTTCAGAGCGTAAATGTCCCGCCGCGACTGCGAGCGCCGCCACGCCGCGCAGCAGCGACAGCGCCAACGACTGCAGCGGATGCTCGTTCAGGTTCGATTGCGCCCGACAACGCAGGGTGGGCAGGGAGAGAGAAGACATCGCTTGCTCCTTTGGTAAAGCGTTAGCCACAGGTATCCCAGGAATGGGGATGACTGTTGCCCGACAGCGCCAGGGCCAGCTTGACCATCCAGTAGCCGACATGCGCCGATTGCATGAGCCAGGCGCCAATGGCGAACACCGGCAACGACCACCACAGGCCGGGCAGCAGACGCGCCGTGCGCAGGTCGTGCGACCACGCCACGCCGGCCACGCTGACAGCGGCGCCGAGCAGCCAGCCACTGGCCGCTTCGGCGAAGGTATGCTCTTCCCCGATTACCAGCAGCATTGCGATCGCCACGCCCAGACCCAGCGCCGTGCCGAAGCCGATGCAGGCTGCGCTCACACCCGGCCGGTATAACAGCACCCAGGCGGCGACCGGGTACAGGGCAGTGACCACGGTGGCGTGTCCGCTGACCGCCTTGAACTCGAATGGGGCCAGGCCTGTACCCCAGCCGAGGAAAGCGATCTTGCTGGCGCCGACCAGCATCACGGCGGCGCCGAAACACAGACCCCAGCGCAGTGCGGTGCGCCAGGCCCCGGCGGCAAATAGCCACGCGGCCAGCGCCGCGGCCAGCGGCAGCACCACGTCGAGGTCGCCCAGGTGCACTATGCGCATCATGTCGGTCGGTAAGTGGCCTAGCGGATAATCGCCGCCAGGGTGCGCGCGATGATCTGCAGGTCGGTCCGGAACGACCGCTCGCGCACATAGCGCACGTAGTAGTCGAGCTTGGCCGGCAGGATGGTGTCGATATAGGCGCGTTCGGGGTCGGCCGAGCGCGCCAATACAGCGTTCTCGTCCTTGTAAAGGATCGATGCCCAGTCGGTGATGCCGGGGTCGACCGACAGTACGATCCGGCGTAGCGGTTCCGGGTAGCACGCGACGTAGCGCGGCACTTCGGGACGGGGACCGACCAGGCTCATGTTTCCAAGCACGACATTGAACAGCTGCGGCAGCTCGTCGAACTTGTAGCGCCGCAGCCGGGCGCCGGCGCGGGTAATGCGCGGATCGTGCTCGACCGTGAGTTGTGCACCGTCTTCAGTTCGCACGTGCATGGTGCGAAATTTGTAGATGGTGAACAGCTTGCCGCGGCGCCCGACCCGCTGCTGGCAATACAGCGCAGGGCCGGGCGAATCCCAGCGGACCCAGAGCGCGATCAGCAGCAGCGCCGGCGCCAGCAGCAGCAAGCCGGCCGTTGATGCCACCAGGTCGAAGCCGCGCTTGATCATGACAGCAGGGCGTGCAGGGCCGCGATCACCCGTTCCTGGTCGGCGTCGCTCATGCGCGTGTACAGCGGCAGGGTCAGCATGCTGGAGAAGGCGCGCTCGGCAACCGGGAAATCGGCTGTGCGCAAGCCGTAGTGCTCGCGCCAGTACGGATGCCGGTGCAGCGGGATGAAATGCACGCTGGTGCCGATGCCGTGCTCGGCCAGGTGGCGGATCAGTTCGTCGCGTTCGAAGGGAGCATCGTCGCGCACGCGCACCACGTACAGGTGCCAGGCATGGGTTGCACCAGGCCCGGGCTGCGCCGGCAAGCGCAGTGGCAGACCGGCCAGTGCCTTGTCGTAACGGGCGGCCATTAGCGCGCGCCGTGCCTGGAAGCGGTCGATCTTGCGCAACTGTTCGATGCCGATCGCCGACGCGATGTCGGTCAAGTTATATTTGAAGCCGGCCGCGACCACCTCGTAGTACCAGGACGGGGTGCGCGACACGTAGCGGTCGAAGGCGTCGCGGCTGATGCCGTGCAGGCGCATGCAGCGGATGCGCCCGGCCAGCGCCGCATTGCGCGTGACCACCATGCCGCCTTCGCCGGTGGTCATGGTTTTGTTGGCGTAGAAGCTGAATACCGTGACGTCGCTGTCGAGGGTGCCGACGAGCCGATTGTCCCAGCGCGTCGGAAAAGCGTGGGCCGCGTCTTCGACCATGCGCACGCCGTGGCGCGCGGCCAGCGCGCCGATGGCCGTCATGTCGCAGGCCAGGCCGGCATAGTGCACCGGCAGGATGGCGCGCGTGCGGGCAGAGATCGCCGCAGCAACAGCACTTGGGGACAGGTTCAGCGTGTCGGGATCGGCGTCGACGAATACCGGATGTGCGCCCAGATAGCGCACCACTTCGGCGGTGGCGGTGAAGGTCAGGGTCGGCACGATCACTTCGTCGCCCGGCCCGATGCCGAGGCTTTCCAGCGCCAGGTGCAGACCGGCCGTGGCCGAGTTGACTGCGATCGCTTCGACCTCGCCGCCGAGGTAATCGCGGAACGCTTCCTCGAAGCGGCGCGTGACAGGACCGGTCGTCACCCAGCCGGAACGCAGGCAGGTTTCGACGGCGCCGATTTCTTCTTCGCCGATGTCGGGCAGGGCGAAGGGAAGGAAGGCGCCGCCGGCGCCCGGGTCGTCTGCGGCGCCAGCCGTCATGAGCCTGCTGCATTCGCCGTCCGGCATGTCGCAGGCGGCAGGTAGCCGATCAGCCATGGGGAAGCTCCTGTGCGAGTACGTCGAGAAAGCGTTGCGCCAGCACCGGGTAAGTGAAATGGTCCAACGCGTATTGCCGGCCGCGTGCGCCCAGTGCGCGCCGTCGTTCGGGACCGAGCGCGAGCAGGCGCAGCAGTCCGTGCGCGAGGGCGGCCGGGTCGTCCGGCGCCACGCTGACACCACAACCGGCCTCGGCGACCGGATCGTTGCCGGCATCCACCGCGTGCAGCACCGGACAACCTGCCATCATGTAGTCGAGCAGCTTGTTGGGGGCAATGCCGAAGCGGTACAGCGGCTGACGGCGCCAGCCAAGAAAGGCGATGTCGACATTGGCGAGCAGCGCCGGCATCTGGCGCTTGGCGACCGGTGCGGCGAAGTGCACCTGCGGTAGATCACGCCGCTGCGCGTTTTGTTGCAAGCGTTCCTTTTCGGGGCCTGCACCGACCAGCACAAAGGCCAGTGGCTGATCGTGCAGCAGGCGGGCGGCGTCGAGCAGCGTGTCGAGCGCGTTTGCTATGCCGTGGCTGCCGGTATAGGCGACAACGGTCTTGCCACTCTCGAGCAGGCGCGACAAGAGCAGCGCCAGCTCTGGTAGCAGTTGCGTCAGCGGCGGCGTGGTGTTTGGCGACGCCGGCTGCGCTGCCTTCACCTGTCGTGATGCTGGCGTGCGGCCGGCATCGGACAGCGCGGCCGGGGCTTTCCCCAGTGCCGCAGATGACGCGCTTGTTGGCAGTACAGCGCCTGTGCGCGAAATAGTCGCTGCCGACATCGATGAGGCCGCTGCTCCAGCAATCATGCCTGCCGCAATTGCCGCGCCGTCGTTTGCCGGTACTTCCTTCCTCTGCGATGACGTTGTTGCAGGCGCTGCGGTGGTCGCCCTGCGCGGCATTCCGGTGGCCGCGCTTGTCGTACTGATATTGGGGTCTGCTTTTGCTGCCGGAGGTTTTGTTGGCGCCTGTCCGGGCGCGATGCTCATTGCGGGATACGACGTCACCGGCCACTCGTCCGGGTCGACGCCGTTCGGGACAATGTGCAGCTTGTGCCGCGCCATGCCGCGCGCTTGAAGGTGCTCGCGCACCTTGGGCAGGATCGAGACGATGGCGTCGGCATGGCGGCAGGCATGGTTCTCGGCCGCCTGCAGCAGCATGATGAAAGGGTGACACCGCGAGTAGCCGCCCAGCTCGATCGGCGACAGCGGCCACAGGTCATGTACCTCATGCACCAGGCGGGCGCCGGCCAGGCGGGCAATGCGGTGCGCGGGCCAGATGTCGAGCGGGTAGGTGCTGGAAGCAATCACGGCATCCGGCGCGGCGCTACGCGCCAGGCGCGCGCTGTCCTGCCACAGGCGGACGACAAAGGCCAGCATATTGCGCACGCGCGCCGCCCCGTTGCCTCTATACGGGGGCGTGCGCAGCCAGATGTAATGGATGCCGTCGATATTTTCTTCTGACCAGGCGCCGTCGCCCAGCGGCGGCGCTTGTCGGCGCAGGTGCGAGCAACTGGCGGCGACGATGTGCACGCAGTGTCCGCGCCGTACCCATTCGCGCGCCAGGTAATAGGGCCGGTACTCCATGCCATGGTGGACCGAGCCGGCGTAGTGGTTGATCAGCAGGATGTTCATACGCGCCACGCCATTTCTTCGAGCAGGCGCCGCAGGTTGCAGCGCGTGCTCTCGATCCAGTTCGTCTCCCACTGGACCGGATGGGTCAGCAGGCAGATGTGCTCGTAGCGTTTCAGTGCCTCGAACGGCGAAACGGGGTGGTAATACACGGGATGCTTGCGGTCGCTGATGTACATGTCGAAGCCGCGCAGCAGTTCGACGTCATAGGATTCGCATTCGATGCCGCAGCGCGCGCGCAAGGCGGCGTCGCGCAGCAGTTCGTGGTTGATGACTTTCAGGCGCCGGTTGGCAAAGTCGCCATGGCTGGCCACCGTCGCCAGCGGCGCGCCGAGACGGGAAGCGATCTGGCCGATGTTGCGCACGAACAGTTCACGGATTTCGGGGAAGCGCCGGCGCAGCTCGTCGCTTTTGCGAATGCGGTGACGCTTGGCGAAATCGGCCACTTCTTCGTAGTGGTAGCTCGCTTCGCTGCCGGCAGCTTCGATCTCGCGCATGAAGCCGTAGTCGAGCGTGCGCAGGCGGAAGTAATAGCTGGCCTTGACGCCGTGCCGGCCCTCAATCGCGAACATTTTCTTGGCCGTGCGCAGGTCGCTGTCGATGTCGTGTCGGTGCACCAGCGTGCGGCCGCGTTGGTCGCTTCGGTGCCGGTCGCGGAAGAAGCTGCGTACCGATACCTGCGCGTAACCGGCCTCGGCCGCCGCGCGCAGCAATGCGGCATATTCGCCGAGGCGGCTGGGCATCAGGTAATCGGCATACACCCGATTCAGGAGCATCTTCATTGCAATGAATAATGCGCGTGGTAAGGTTGGAAGCCGAGAATCGATTTAAAGGTGCGCAAGCCGGCTTGGGCGCCGAAGAACGTGTCGTACATGACATAGCGCACCTGCTTTTCGTCGATCAGGCGGCAGATCGATTCGGCCATCAACAGGTGCATGATGCCGTCGTTATTGCGGATGCCGAGCATTTGAGAATAGGCGGCGAAATTGCCATAACGCCCTAAATTGGCGTAAGCGACCAGTTTTCCTCGAGGATCGAGAATGCCGTAGTAGAAAAAATGCGGACGCCGTTCGAATGCAGCGCGTTTCTCTCTATACCGCGCATCCATCGGCCGACCCTGGCGAATATCCAGCGATGTATTGATTGCGTGAATCTCATCGATATGATTGTTGCGCTCGATGTCGGTGAATAAGTAGCCGCGCTTGCGCGCTCGTTTGGCGTGATAGCCGCCATGATTTTTTCCCTTGATCTGCTCTAGATAGGCGCTGCGATCGGCGAAGCGGTCAAGGTCGATCAACGCGGCGCCGAGTGTTTTTGCCCGAATTAAACGGAGACGCGGATGGGGGCGCGTAAAGGCGTGATAGGTATCGCGAATATCTTCCGGCGCGATATGTTCATGGAAGCATAGCTTTGCGACCGGCAAATTAATGGCTTGCATAAACGTATTGTAGTGTTGTAAAAACATGTGCCCGCCTTACAGATCGGTCTTCTATTTACAATAAGAGAATTTGCTAAACATTTCCTTGATTCGCTTAAATGATTCGTAGCGCTCGAGCGCTGATTTGTCGACTGGATAATCCGAGGCATGTATTCCATGTATGTATTCCATGTATGAATTCCGGTGGTTAATTTCGTATTCGGTATTGATAACGTATTCCAGCCGCTTTTTAAAGCGCCAAGCGATGCGCCAATGGACGGCGGCACAGATCGGCGTAGAAACGAATCAGTTTTTGCGCTTCATGGCGCCAGTTGTAATGTTGCTCGACCGCGCGCCGGCCGTTGGCGCCCATGCGCCTGGCCAGCGCCGGGTCGCCGGCCAGGTGATCGATTGCCGCGGCGATCGCAGCCGCGTCGCGCGGATCCACGCACAGGCCGCATTCGCTGGCGTCGACGATGGCGCGCCAGCGCGGGAAATCGGAGGCAATCACGGGGATGCCTGCAGCCATGTACTCGAACATCTTGACCGGCAGCGCGTCGCGATAGCTGGCGGTGGGCAGCAGCGTGACCAGACCGGCGCAGGCACGTTTCATGACGTCGGCCACGCCGATGCGGTCGAGGTGCCCGAGGGATCGCACGCGCGACCAGCCGGGCAGGGCAGTGACCTCGGTTTCCAGTACGGCTTCGGAAAAGCTGCCGGCGAGCGTGAGTGTGACCGGCGTGCGCAGCAGCGCGCAGGCGTGCACCAGTTCGCGGATGCCGCGAAGCGCCGAGATGCTGCCGACGTAGCAGACTTCGGTGCGCGCCGCTTCGCCGTCCGCGGGAGCGAACTCTTCAAGTAGTGGATAGTTGGCGACATCCAGCGTGCACGGGTTGATGTCTTCCAGTCGGGCCCGGATATGCGGGGTGGCCGCCAGCACACCGTCCAGGCGGGCGCAGGCGAAGCGTTCGTAGCGCGCATAGGCGCGCGACAGCAGACGGGCGGCGAGCGGCGGCAGATACGGCTTGTCGAGCAGCTGGGTGGGAACATCCTCATGGGCGTCGAACACGACGCGGATACCGGCGCGTTGCAGGCGCAGACCGGCCGGCAGCAATTCGGGGTCGTGCAGTTGCACCAGGTCGGGCTCCAGTTCGAGCGCACGCGCCGCCACCCGGCGCGTGGTGAACACCATGCGTTCGAGCCGCTTGACCATGGCGCCCTGGTGATGCCTGGGCGTGGCCTGCTTTACGCTGCCGGGCGCGGGGTGCGCGGACAGTGCGCCGGACAGCCCGGCATCGACGATGCGCACACCGTCGCGCACTTCGTCGCCGCGTCCATCGGCCACCACCAGGCTCACCTCATGGCCATGGGCGGCCAGCGTGCGGCACTGTTTGACGAAAATCCGGGTGTCGTAGCGCGGATGCGCCGAGGTCAGGTGGGCGATGCGCGGCATGTTTCCTCTCGTACGCGTAGCGGCTGCAGGCGCCGAGGGTGGCGCCAAGCAGCATATCGGTGAAGTAGTGGGACGTCAGCAGGAGCAGGATGGTGACGCAGGCAAACGCGAACGCCAGCAGGAACAGCGGCCGCGCACGCGCGGCGAAATACTCGTGGAAGAACATCGGCGTGATCGGAACGATCGCCAGCGCTGCCAGATAGATCATGCCGAACAGGCCGAGATCGACCCAGGCCGACAGCGCATTGTGCGAGTAATGGCCGGGCCGGTAGCTGCCGTAGTCGCCCAGCAGCGGGTGCGCGGCGATGGTCTCGATTGCGTACGCGGTGAGCTGGTGGCGCTTGTTGGCCGAGGTCGAATGCGACAGGTCGAACAGCTCGAGGATACGGTTGGCCGGCAGGGAGGCCAGGATCTGGTCGAGATACAAAGCGATTGCTGCCGCCAGGCAGGCAGCAGCCAGCAGGAAGTACAGCTTGTGACGCGAGTAATAGAACTCAATCAATGGAATCGCGAACAGCAGGGCGACGAATTCGCTGCGCGCGGTATTCACGAACAGGGCGGCGGCGCCCACTGCATGCAGGAGCAGGCGTAGCGGCAGATTGCGGGTGAAGCTGACAATCGCCAGGTAGGTAAACAGGTAGGAGCGCGAGAAACCCTGGTAGGTGGCGAGGGCATTGCTGTCCTTGCTCATGCCGAGCGAGGCGAGGTAGAACACGCCGTCGACCGAATACGAAAATACGATGGCCGACATAGCAGCCATACTGAGCAGGCCCATTGCGCGAAAGCGCCGGCTGCCGAAGTCGATGAAGCAGAACATGATGTAGACCAGCACCATGAACAGGATCGCCAGCAGGTGAGCGGCGACGATCGTCTGGTTGGCGCCGTTCGCGGCGTTGACCAGCACGACGCCGAGAAAGTACGCCAGGAACAAGCCGTAATGGATATCGATCATGCTCGAGCGCATTGCAGCGCGTTGCATACGGGCCAGGTAGACCAGGCCCATGGGCAGGATAAAGGCCAGTGCTACCGGCGCAAAATAGCCGCCCAGGAAAGCGCTGCTGACACCGGTGCCGAGCAGGGTGTGATAGAAGAAAAAGCCGGGGAACAGCATGAAGAAGCAGGCGATCATCAGCCACTGTTCGCGTCGCTGACGGGTGGCGCCATGACGCGCTTCGCGGCGGGCGGCGAGATGCGGGTCGGCCAGTAGCGGCGTGGCCATCCACGACGGGGTATCGGACACCGGCGGCAGGAGTGCGCCGTGATGCGCGCGGCCGGGGGGCGGGTGGCGTTGTGTCATGCGGCCGCCAGGGTGTTGCGCGAACAGTTCCACGACATGTGCAGGTAGACCAGATACAAGCTGGAGTAGCCGATCACGTACCACAGCACATTCTGTTTGACGCTGCCGGGCAGCAGGAAGGCGGTAACAGTGCTGGCAAACAGCGCCACTTGCCACAACAGGTCGGCTTTTTGGCGTCCGGCCACGAAGAACACGTAGCTGAGCGGACTGGCGATGAAATTAAGCAGGAACAGCGGCGCCATCAGCTGGGCCAATTCGCCGGCTTCGCGCCAGGTGGCGCCGAACACGGTCGCGAACAGGGGCGGCGCGAACAGCAGCAACAGCAGGGCCGGGCCGGTGCCGAGCAGCAGCAGCGCCTTGAAGGTGTCGCGGTAGGCGCGGTTGCAGTTGCCGTGGGCGCGAAATTCGAGCACCGATTCGCGCTTGAATACTTCCAGCACCGACGCCGCCAGCAGCGACACCGGCGCCGACAGTACGCGCTGGGTCAGCGCGTACAGGCCTGCGGCCAGCGCGCCGTGGCGGATCCCGATCAGGAACAGCGGCAATTGGCTGACCGCGCCGTTGAGCAGGTTCGAAGGCAACGAGAAGCGCCAGAACGCCTGGTGGCGGTGCAGGTAGGCGCGCTGCAACGCGTCGGGCAGCCAGGTAATCGGCGCCGGGGGCGGACGCAGCAGCCAGCGCGCGGTGGCATAACCGGCCAGCAGGCCGCTCAGGTGACCGGCGACCAGGCCGGCGCCGCCCAGGCCGGCGTACAGCAGGGCCAGCTGGGTCAGGACGATGGTGGCGGAGGTGGCGACCTTGGCGCGCGCGGCTTTGCCGAAGGCATTGTGCGACGTGGCGTAGGCATAGGTGGTCTGCATGCAGGCAGTGAGCCAGGCGCCGGCGCCGAGGGTCAACAGGGCCGCCCATGGCAGGTGCAGCGCCGGGCTGAAGCCGGCCAGGCGTGCCAGCGCCGCCCCCAGAGTGAGCAGCAGGGCGGTGATGGTGGCGCTGTAGAACACCACCCGGAAGCAGGTGCGCTGGTGCTCGGCTTCGTGGTCGAGGATCATCGCCGCTTCCATGCGCAGGGTGGCGCCGATCGCGGACAGGGCGATCACGCCGAGCCAGACGCTATAAGCCCCCATTTCTTCGGGCGTGCACATGCGCGTGAGCAGCGGCGCGGCCAGCAGCGGCAGCATTTGCGCCCCAAGCGCACCGCCAAGTACAGTGACGACCTGGCGCCAGAATTGCGGCAATCGCTTCATGTGTCGACGGCAAGGGCGGCGCTTGTCGGGGCGCCGTCTGGCGCGGTGGCGGCGAGCGCATCGTCGGCGGCGCTTGCCCGGGTGCCGGATCGACATGCCTGCAGCAGCGCCCGCACCACCTGCTCGACGCCCTCACGCTCGAGGTAAGGGCCCATCGGCAGGCTCAGGACGCGGTGCGACAGGATGTCGGCCACCGGATACGATGCGCCCGGCGCCAGGTGGGCATAGGCCGGCTGCCGGTGGATCGGGACCGGGTAGTGCACGGCGCTCGGAATGCCGGCGGCGTCGAGTTCGGCACGGACGCGCTCGCGTTCGTCCACCAGCACCGTGTACTGGGCGTAGGCGCTGCTGCGCTCGGCGCGCACGGCCAGCGCCGGCAGCTGGTGGCGCAGCAGTTCGCCGTAGTCGGCGGCGACGCGGCGGCGCTGCGCCAGTTCCCATTCGAAGCGCTCCAGCTTGGCCAGCACGATCGCGCATTGCAGGGTATCCATGCGCCCGCCCACGCCGAGGCGGGTGTGGACGTAGCGGCGCGACTGGCCGTGGACGCGGATTTCGCGCATCGCCTGGGCTAGGGCATCGTCGCTCGTGAACAGGGCGCCGCCGTCGCCATAGCAGCCGAGCGGCTTGCTGGGAAAGAAGCTGGTGCAGCCGATCGTCGACAGGTTGCAGCTTTGGCGGCCGCGGTAGGTGGCGCCGAAGCTTTGCGCCGCGTCTTCGATCACGGCCAGGCCATGACGTTCGGCGAGGGCATTGATGGCATCCATTTCAGCCGGCTGGCCGTACAGCGAAACCGGCATGATGGCGCGCGTGCGCGCGGTGATGCGTTCGGCGATCAAGCGTGCATCGATATTGCCGGTGGCGGCTTCGACATCGATGAACACCGACGTGGCGCCCACCAGCAACACTGCCTCGGCAGTGGCGATAAATGAAAATGGCGTGGTGATGACTTCGTCGCCCGGCTTGACGCCAAGCGCCATCAGGGCGATCACCAGCGCCTCGGTGCCGGACGCCACGGTGATGCAATGGCGCGCGCCGGTGAACCCGGCCAGACGCGCCTCGAGTTCGGCGACCTCGGGGCCCATGATGTATTGGCCATGGTCGAGCACTGCCTGGATGCGGGCGTTGATCGGCTCGCGCGACGCCAGGTATTGCGATTTGAGGTCGATGAATTCCATGGCTTAGCGCTGTGTGGCGTCCTGGTTGGAGGCGGCGCCGATGCCGATGGCGCGGACGGTGTCGCTGTCGCTGTCGCTGTCGCTGTCGCTGTCGCTGCTGGGGCGTGTGTGCGTGGGTCTGTCGTTGCCCGCGTCAGTGCCCGAGTCAGACGCCAGGGCTGTGTTCACTGCCTCCTGCGGCGAGGCGACAGGCTTGCAAACTGCGCCGCGCAGTGCGTACGGCTCGCCGCTGTGCGGGCAGCGTGCTTCATCGTTGCCGTGCAGGGGCAGCGCCAGGCGCTCGCCGGTGCGGCTGACCCAGCCGATCTGGCGCGCCGGCACCCCGGCCACCAGCGCGTAGGGCGCAACGTCGCGGTTGACCACGGCGCCGGCAGCGATGAAGGCGTATTCGCCGATCGTCACGCCGCACACCACGGTGGCATTGGCGCCGATGGTGGCGCCGCGCCGCACCAGGGTGCGGCGGTATTCGTGCTTGCGCGACACCGCGGCGCGCGGGTTGTAGACATTGGTGAACACCATGCTCGGTCCGCAGAACACATCGTCTTCGAGCGTCACGGCGTCGTAGATCGAGACGTTGTTCTGGACCTTGACCCCGTCGCCGATGTGCACGTCGTTGGCGACGAACACGTTCTGGCCGAGCGAGCAATGTCTGCCGATGCGCGCGCCGGCGCAGACGTGGGCGAAGTGCCAGACCCGGGTTTCCGCGCCAAGCTCGGCGCCCGGGTCGACGATGGCGCTCGGATGGATGGCGGGTTCGGTGGATGTGCTCATGACCGTGCTCATGTTCAGTACTCCAGCGGCAAGGCGACGCGGCGGCCGTCGCGCGCCGAACGGTAGGCGGCCACCAGCACCTCGAGCGACTTGAGGCCTTCTCGGCCATCGGTCTCGGGTTCGGCTTCGCCGCGCAGCACGCGGATCACGTTGTCGTAGTAGAGCGGGTGGCCGAAGCCGTACACCGAGGTGGTCTGGTAGCTGGCCGCTGCCACTGCCTCGTCGTCGGGGTCGGGCTGGGCGAATTCCCATTGCTGGACTTCGTTGACGGCGACGCCGCCGATGCGGGCGCTGCCGCGCTCGCCCAGGATGGTGATCGAGCCTTCCAGATTGCGCGGCCAGGTCAGCATGGTGACGTTCATCGAGCCGAGTGCGCCGTTGCGCCAGCGCAGGCTGATGACGCCGGTGTCTTCGACTTCGATGTCGCGCGCCAGCGTGGCGGTATAGGCTTGCAGGCTTTCGACCGGGCCGACGATCCACTCCAGCAGGTCGACATAATGGCTGGCCTGGTTCATGAAGGCGCCGCCGTCGAATTCCCAGGTGCCGCGCCAGCCGGCGCTCTGGTAGTAGGCGTCGGGTCGGGTCCAGAATACGTTCAGGTTGACCATGTAGATGCGCCCGAAGCGTTTCTTCTCGACCGCGCGCTTGAGCAGCTGCAAGGTAGCGTTACGGCGGTTCTGCTTGACGACGAACATGCGCACCCCGGCCTCGTCGGCGGCCGCCACCATGCGCTTGCCGTCTTCCCAGCGCGTGGCCATCGGTTTCTCGGTGATCACGTGGCGCCCGGCGCGGGCGATGCGAATCGCCTGCTGCGAGTGCAGGCCGGAGGGCGTGGCCAATATCACGGCGTCAGCGTCGCATCCGGCCAGCATCCCCTCCAGGCTGGTATACGGCCGGGCGCCGCTGTTGCCGGCCGCTTCCTCCAACGCGCGCAGATCGATGTCGCACACGCCCGCCAGTTCGCAGCGCTCGGCATGGTCGCGCAGCGCGTTCATGTGATTGCGCGCGATGCGCCCACAGCCGACCAGGGCGAAACGGATCTTGCGGTCGAGGATGGGTGGAGGGTAGTGGAGCATGGCGTCCTCTGGGATCAAGCCGGGACCACGTTCGGCAGGCGCGGGTAGACACCGCGGGTGTCGACGATCAGGTTGGCGTATTGCTGGATCAGGTCATAATCGAAGGCGCTGTGGCTGGTGGCCAGCAGCACCACGTCGTAAGACGCGATCGTGGCCGGCGTCAGCGCCACGCTGGAAAGTTCGAAGCGGTGCTCGCGCATGCGCGGGAACACCGGCACGTGCGGATCGGAATAGTCGATCGAGGCGCCGCGCGCGCGCAGCAGTTCCATCAGTGCCACCGAGGGCGATTCGCGCATGTCCTCGACGTCTTTTTTGTAGGCGATGCCCAGCACCAGGATGCGGCTGCCCATCACCGCACGGCCACGGTTGTTAAGGGCGTCGGCCACCTTGCTCACTACCCAGTGCGGCATGTCGCTGTTGATCTCGCCGGCCAGCTCGATGAAGCGGGTGTGCAGGCCGTACTGGCGCGCCTTCCAGGTGAGGTAGAACGGATCGATCGGGATGCAGTGTCCGCCCAGGCCCGGTCCCGGATAATAGGGCGTGAATCCGAACGGCTTGGTGGCGGCAGCGCGGATCACCTCGTGGATGTCGATGCCCATGCGGTCGGCGATGATCTTCATTTCGTTGACCAGGCCGATGTTGACGGCGCGGTGGATATTTTCGAGCAGCTTGGTCAGTTCGGCGGCGCGGGTCGAGCTGACCGGCACCACGGTGTCGATGGCCGGCCGGTACAGCGCCAGGCCGGCCTCGAGGCAGGCTTCGGTGGAGCCGCCGCAGATTTTCGGGATGGTGCGGGTGTGGTAGTCGGGGTTGCCCGGGTCTTCGCGCTCGGGCGAGAACACCAGGAACACGTCGTGGCCGACGCGCAGGCCGCGCGCTTCGAGGCGCGGGCGCAGTTCTTCCTCGGTGGTGCCGGGGTAGGTGGTGCTTTCCAGCGACAGCAGCTGGCCGGGCCGCATATAGGGCAGCAACGCGTCGACGGTGCCGAGCACGTACGACAGGTCAGGCTCGCGATAGGCGGTGAGCGGGGTCGGGACGCAGATCACCACGGCATCGAGCTCGGCGGCGCGCTGGAAATCGGTGCTGGCGGAAAATCCTGCGCTGCGGGCGGCGTCGATGTCGGCGGCACTGATGTGGGCGATATAGCTGTCGCCGCGGTTCAGGCGCGCGACCTTGTCGGCGTCGATGTCGATGCCGAGCACGCGAAAGCCGGCGTCGGCATAGCGCAGCGCCAGCGGCAGGCCGACATAGCCCAGGCCGACAATGCCGATGATGGCTTCGCGATCGCGCAGCCGGCTCAAGAGCTGCTCCAGGTGAACTGATTGATTCTCGTCTCGCATGGTTTTCCTCGATAAGTGCGGTGATGATGCCTAGATGCGTCTGCGTCTGCGACTGAGTGCGGTGCTGCGGTGAATACCGTGTTGCGTGCTCGGATGCGTGCTATCGGTTAGATGCGGAAGGGTACGAACTTGCGGATCAGCCCGGCCGGTTCTGGCGCGGCCACCGCCGGTGGCGGCAACGGCGGCGGCAGCGACGGCATGTATTCGGTCACCACGGCCTTGACCATCGACTCGATCGTGCCGCGTTCGTGCGTCTCGCACGCCATCATCAGGCAACTGATGCAGGTCTCGAGTACGCTCGGGCGCAGCGCGCTTTCTTTCATGCGCATGATGCGCGGATGCTCGCTTGGGAAAACGGCGCCGTCGGTCAGCAGTTCTTCGTGCAGTTTCTCGCCCGGGAACAGGCCGACGTATTCGATATCGATGTCGCCGCGCGGCTGTTGCGGCGTGCGTTCGGTCAGGCCGTGCATGGCGATCATGGTGCGCGCCAGGTCGACGATGCGTACCGGTTCGCCCATGTCGAGCACGAACACGTCGCCGCCCTTGGCCATGGCGCCGGCCTGGATCACCAACTGGGCCGCCTCGGGGATCAGCATGAAATAGCGCGAGACCTCGGGATGGGTGATGGTGAGCGGCCCGCCGCGCGCGATCTGGCGCTGGAACAGCGGAATCACCGAACCTGACGAGCCGAGCACGTTGCCGAAGCGGACCATGCAGAAGGTGGTGGCGCCGCCGCGCGCAGCCGCTGCCTGGAAGATCAGCTCGGCGATGCGCTTGCTGGCGCCCATGATGTTGGTCGGGCGCACCGCCTTGTCGCTCGAGATCAGCACGCAGGTGCGTATTGCGTGACGGGTGGCGGCCGAAGCGACGACCTGTGCGCCGAGCACGTTGTTGCGCAAACCTTCGACGATGTTGGATTCGACCAACGGCACGTGCTTGTAGGCGGCCGCGTGGTAGATGGTGTCGATCTGGCCGCCGGCCAGAACCCGCTCGACCAGGTCGGCATTGCAGACCGAACCCAGGTGAGCGTGGATCGCCATGTCGGGAAAGCGCGCTCCGAGTTCCTGGCGGATCGTGTACAGCGCATATTCGGAATGGTCGAGCAGGTGCAGGCGCGCCGGGCCGAGGGTGGCGATCTGGCGGCACAGTTCGCCGCCGATGGAGCCGCCGGCGCCGGTCACCAGCACCCCCTTGCCACGTACGCAGCGGGCGAACAGGTCGAGGCGCGGCGGCACCGGCGGGCGCCCCAGCAGGTCGTCGAATTTGAGTTCGCGGATGGCTTCGCGCGGCGCCGCCTTGCCGTCACCGAGGTCGACCAGACGGGTGAGGATTCGGATGGGGATGCCGGCCTGGCCCAGGCGCTGCATCAGCTCACGCAGGCGCTCGGGCGTGACGTTCGGCAACGCGATCACCACCGTGCGGATGCGCAGCGCAGCGGCTAGTTCGACCAAGCGCGAGGTAGGGAACACGCGCAGGCCGGCCACGGTGCGGTCGAGCAGGGCGCGCTTGTCGTCGAAAAAGCAGAGCGGGCGGAAGTCGTCGCCGTCGCGCATGGTCTGGGCCAGCCGCGCGCCCGCTTCGCCGGCGCCGTAGATGGCGACCGCCAGCGCATTGCCGGCACAGGGGCCGCGCCCGCTGCGCAGGAGATTGCGCACGCCGATGCGCGATACCACGACATAGGAAAACGCGATAAACCAGTAAATGGCGAGCGCGCTGCGCGGGAAACGCGCTTCGTCGATCAGCACCAGCGTGAGATAGGCGCCCATCACCGCGATCGCCAATGCCAGGCCAGTGAGCATCAACAGGCGGTGATCGATAAAGCGGATCACGGCGCGGTATAAATCGGATAACCAGAATGCGCCGATGGTTAACAAGGCAACCAGCATGTAAGAAGCGGCGTTGAATTGTTTTGCTAGCTGTAAATCTCCACCACGCAATATCATCGCAATTAAAAAACACAAGGGGAGTGCGATCAGATCAGCCAGAATCGCCAAGGCAACCTTGCTGGTGCGATGCAGGGATACGACGCGAGCGCAGAGCTGTCTGGGGAGGCTGAGGCGTTGAATGGACATGGCGATCGCTTGTCGGGTGACCGGGGTTGCTGTGCTGTTTGTCCTGGCGTGCGATAAAGGTGGCGATAAGGGTGACACTAAGAGCGCCTAACAAAACCTCCACGGCTGCGTTGCATGGGCTCGCCGTACAGCCGTACTGTCTTCGCCCATGCGCCTTGCCCTGAAGGTTTTGTTAGGCGCTCTAAGGTCTGATGCAATGCTCGAGATATAAATAAATTGAATTAGGGTAGCGATCATCGATATGTGCGCATTCGCCCATTGATTCGATTACTGGCTTATTTATAAGTTTTATTATCTGTCCGGGATTGAATAATCGATTTGAGATCACTCAACCGCGAACCGGGATCGGCGCCGGGTTTCTATTATCTAAGAGCGATAAATATGAATATTAGAAACTGCTGCTGGTAATTATTTATTGCAGACTATTTATTATCTGAATAAATGTCGGCGAGACGCCGCTGGCGTGCTCTATGCATGCACGTCCGCGAAAGCAAGCTCCACAGCAAGCTCTACGGCAAGTTACGCGACAGTGTGCGACAGCTAACGGTGAACTCGCCCCCGGTTCTGTATGATTGGCCTGTCTGAGTGAGGAACGCGCGATTCGATTCGGCGCATTTCAACTATCTCAACAGGTTAGCCGGTCGCCTCGAGGACCGGCACCAATTCAGGGGCGCTGTTGCATGCTGTATGGCCTGGACGGCGCCCCGACTCGGAAGCGGAGGTTGCCATGCCTGAAGTGAAGCATCCATCCAAGCAGCTGGTGCGCGCCTATCTGGCGCGGCGCTCGCGTGATCCGGCGCCACCGCCGGCTCCCGAAGAGATCCGGCGCCAGCTTGGCTGGGGCATGCTGATGCCGGCCAATCTCAAGCTGGCAACCAACCGTTCGTAATCCGCCGCAGCGCGCCGCAAAGCGCCAGACGGCTCAGCCCAACCCAAGGAGACATCCATGACCAGCAAAATCGGCAGCAAGCACATTGCACAACACCGCGGCAAGAAAGAACGCCAGGAGATCAAGCGCACCAACATCGCACGCGAAGCGATCCGCCAGGCTGAAGCCCGCGCCAAGTACCGCAATGTGCCGAAAGGCCAGAGCGCACGCGCCGAATCGCAAGCCGTCGCCGCCTGATTTCCGCGCCGCGCACAGCAAGCCCGCCCGAGAGGCGGGCTTTTTTGCGCCTTTCGGGTTTTGCGCCGCAGCTTCGCGCCGCCCGACGTTTTTGCTATCGTTCGTCCTGTTCACCGACATTGACACTGACTGGAGCCACACCCTATGAATTCCGATGACGCATACCGCTGGCGCAAGCAGGGGCTGTGGGGCCTGGCGCTGATCGTGCTGGGCACCGTGGTGCTGCTCGACCGCATGGGCCACATCGACGCCCGGGAGTACTGGCATTACGCGCCCTTGCTGCTGGTGGTGATCGGCGTCAGCCAGACCATCGGCTACCCAAGTCCGAGAGAATTCGGCAGCGGCCTGTGGACCGCGTTTGTCGGCCTGTGGCTGTTCGCGGTGCTCGAGAACGCATTCGGCCTGACCTGGCGCAACAGCTGGCCGCTGTTCATCCTGATGTGGGGCGTCAAGCTGGTACTGGACCCGTTCATCGCGCGCCGCTGGAACCAGAACCGGCTCGCCGGGCGCACCGACAATCATCAGGAAAAATGAACTGCGGCTGCGCGATCCCGGCCCGCGGACTCAAGCCGGCTGTGTGATGCGCGGTGGCGCCGCGCGTGCATCGAGTTCCCACCACGCCGGCATCAGCGCCCGGATGCCCGGCTGGGCGAAGCGGTCGTCGATCAGCCACACCACGCCGCGATCCTGTTCGGTGCGGATCACCCGCCCGGCCGCCTGCACCACCTTCTGGATGCCGGGATACAGGTAGGTGTAATCGTAGCCAGCGCCGAACAAGGTTTGCATCCGTTCGCGCAGCTGCTCGTTGACCGGGTTTACCTGCGGCAGGCCGAGCGTGGCCACGAAGGCGCCGATCAGGCGTTCACCCGGCAAATCGACCCCTTCGCCAAACGCCCCACCCAACACCGCAAAGCCGACCCCGGCGCCGCCGGGCGCGAAGCGCCCGATGAATCTTTCGCGCTCGGTTTCGCTCATGCGCCGTTCCTGGCGCCAGAGCGGAATGCCGGGATCGAGCCGCGCCAGCGCACTGGCCACCTGGTCCATGTAATCGAAGCTGCTGAAGAAGGCCAGGTAGTTGCCCTGCTTTGCGTGGTACTGGCGCGCGATCAGCGCCGCGATCGGCGCCACCGAGGCGGCGCGCCCCTGGTAGCGGGTCGAGATGTCGCGTGCGACGTGCACTTCGAGCTGGTCGGCCTTGAATGGCGAGGCCACGTCGACCCAGGCGGTGTCCTCGGGCAGGCCGAGCGTGTCGCAGCAATAGTGCCAGGTGCCGAGCGTGGCCGAGAACAGCGTGGCCGAGTGGGCGGCGGCGAAGCGCGGACCGAGGAAGGGGCCGGGCACCACGTTGCGGATGCAGATGATCGAGTCGCGCACCGGGTCAAGCATGCCGTCGCGCGACAGGTCGCACAGCGAGTGCGGGCCAAACGCCTCGGCCAGGCGCGCAAACGCCAGGGCGTCGAAATGAAAGCGCTGCAGGTCCGGGTCGAGCGGGCCGGGGAACGCAGCCAGGTGTTCGTTGACCGCGCTCGTCGCCGCCTGCAGCGCTTCGACCAGTTTGGATGGCACGCCGTCGAGCACCTGATACGGCGCGGCGGCCCCCTTGTTGACCGTGCTCCAGGCGCGGCCGACTCGTTCCAGCGCCTTCTTGATCGCGGCCGGTGCATTGGCGCGTGCCAGGCGCAGCGCGCTGCGGTCCAGCTGTGCGCTGTACATCGAGCGCGCGCGGCTGACCAGGTTGTGCGCCTCGTCGACCAGCACGCTGGTCTTCCAGCCGTTGTTCAAGGCCAGCGCGTAGAGCATGGCGCCGCCGTCGAAATAATAGTTGTAGTCGCCCACGATCACGTCGGCCCAGCGCGTCATTTCGCTGCCCAGGTAATACGGGCAGACGTCGTGCGCCAGCGCCACTTCGCGCAGCGCGGCGCGGTCCAGCACCGGCACTTCGGTAGCGGCGCTGCGGGCAGCCGGCAGGCGATCATAAAAACCCTGGGCCAGCGGGCACGATTCGCCATGACAGGCTTTGTCGGGATGCTCGCAGGCCTTGTCGCGCGCCGTCAGTTCGAGCACGCGCAACGGGATCGTGCGGCCGCACAGGCTGGCCGCGCCGTCCAGCGCCAGGCGCCGGCCCGGAGTTTTTGCGGCCAGGAAGAACACCTTGTCCAAGCCCTGCTGCGGCAAGGCTTTGAGCACCGGGAACAGGCTGCCGATCGTCTTGCCGATGCCGGTTGGCGCCTGGGCCAGCAGATGGCGGCCGCTGGCGTTGGCGCGGTAGATGCTTTCAGCCAGCTGGCGCTGGCCGGGACGAAAGTCGGCGTGCGGAAAGCGCAGGTCGGTCAAGGCCGCGTTGCGCGCGGCGCGGTGCGCGGCTTCGCTCGCGGCCCAGGTGGCGAAGCGTTCGCACAGGTCCCTGAAGTGGGCTTCGAGCGAAGCGGCATCTTGCGTTTCGCGCAGCACCGTTTCGACGCCGCTGCCGATGTCGTAGTAGACCAGCGCCAGGTTGATGCGCTCGAGGTTCAGTTCGACGCACAGCAGGTGGGCATAGATGCGCACCTGAGCCCAGTGCAGATGACGGTGGTTGGCGGGAATCGCGTCGGCGCGGCCGCGGTGGGTCTTGATTTCTTCCACCAGGCGCTCGCGTTCGTCGTAGCCGTCGGCACGGCCGCGCACCTGCACGCCGTGCCATTCGCCGGACAGCGCGACTTCGGTGCGGTAGCCGTCGCCGCGCCGGGATGCGACCACGGCGTGGCCGGCAATACCTTCCTGGGCGCTGGGCGAGGGGGTGAAGCGCAGGTCGAGGTCACCCTGCTTGGCCGTGAATTCGCACAGCGCCCGTACCGCGATCGTATAGCTCACGCAGCCTGGTCCATTGACAGATCAGCCGTTTCCCATTGCAGGTAGCACACCGACACCGGCATGCCGTGCGCCGCGCAATAGTCGATCCAGCGCAGCTGGTTGTCTTGCAGGCGGTCGCCCGGGCCCTTCACTTCGATCATGGTATAGCGCGCTTGCTCGGGCCAGAACTGGATCAGGTCCGGGAAGCCCGTGCGGTTGGCCTTGACGTCGGCCAGGATCCGTTCGCACCACTTGCGCAGGTGGGCGGCCGGGATGCAGTGCAAGGCCAGCTCGAGTAGCTCGGCGTCGATCGCTTCCCAGTGCACGAAGGGGCAGGACAGGCCGGCTTTCTCGCGGTGGTTGCGGCGGATGGTATCGCGGTACCTGCCGTCGTCGAGTTCGGCCAGGCAGGCGGCGAATTCGGCGCCGCGGCGCTGGTAAAAGTCGGCGCTGTACAGGTCAGCCGGACCGCGATGGAACGGGTGGAAGAAGGCGCCTGGAATGGCGGCGAACACGGCGCGCCAGCACAGCAGTCCGAACAGGGTGTTGGCGAGCGCGTTCTCGACGTAGAACACGGGCGCAGTCGTCTGAGCGCTCTGCGCCAGGTGGTCGCGCACCACGCCTTCGACCCATGGGTCGAGGTGCGGCATCGGCAGGCGCAAGTCGATGCGGTCGACGGCGGCGGCGCGCCGCGCCGGCAGGCGCGCGTGACCCAGGCGGCGCGCCAGGCGCGGGGCGATGCGCGCCAGGTGCTGGCGCTCGGCGTCGCTTTCGGGGTCGGCCTGGGCCGCCGTGAGCAATTCATAAGCGTGGTCGAAGCGCTCGTGCTTTTCGAGTACCCGGATCGAACGGGCGCGCGCGCCTGGAAAGCGGCAGCGTGCATAGGCATCAAAGGCGCCGTCCCAGTCTTTTACCCGTTCGTAGTGCTGGCCGATCTGGTACAGCAGTTTCTCGCGCCGGCTCTCTAACCATTCGTTGCCGAAGGCGTCTTGTGGCACGTCGCGCACGATCTGGTCGACCGTTTCGCCGCTCTCGAGCGCATTTGCGAAGCGCTCACGGCACGCGTGCAAGCGGATGTAGTGTTCGACGTCCTCGCGCCGCTGGAAGCCGCGCGAGGCGGACGAGATGTCGACCTGCTCGTAGCGGAACAGGCCCAGGTCGGACAGCACGAACTCGGTCCAGTCCTGGCGCAGGTTGCCGAAGAAGATCAGGCGCAGGCGGTCGCACAGGGGCTTGACGAGGATGCGCAGCGCGCTGTCGGGGCAGGCGCCATACCAGGCGGAAAAGCGGCGGCTCAGGCTGGAGCCGTCCGCGTTTTGGTCTGATTCGGTATTTGCTTCGTCGCACAGCAGCGCGCGCAGCGCTTCGAGCTGGTCGCCCTTGCGCGCATTCTTGTGGCGCAGGCGCGCGCCGAACGCGTCGGCGATTTCGGGCTTGGACAGCAGGTCGAACAGCTCGTCGAGCGTGAGTGCGGGATCGGTTTCGATCCAGCCGGTGCCGAGCAGGTGAGAGGCAGCCTCGACCGGGCAGCCGATCTCGGCATAGTTGAGTTTGCTGGCGCGGAACAGCTCGCCCTTGCGCATGACCATGCGCACGAACAGGGCGCGCGCATTGTGCGGCAGCAGGGGGAAGGCGGCCAGGAACGATCGTTCGGTATCGTCGAGCAGGTCGGCATAGCGTTCGCCGATCCAATCGAGAACGCGCTGGAAATTGTCCAGATAATAAAACTCGTTTTCCAGAACCCTGATCATGACCAAACGCTTTACTGTGCTTATGTACAGTATAGCGTCGTCAGGCCTGAACGCCCAACGCTTTTGCGCCGCGCCTGGGTTGGGCGCGGACTTTTTACCACGCTATTGGCGGGTTGGACGGACGCGGCAGGCTTCGTCCAGGCAGGATAATGTGGTTTCGGCATTGCCGTCGCCGCCTGCATGACCGTTGACGTGGAAGATAACGGCCGAGATCAGGGCCACGTCGCTGTCGTCGTGCTCGCCGGAGCGGGCCGGATTGATGGTCCGCGCCGCGCGCGCCGGTTGGCGGGCCGGCGTGCGCGCCGTCGCCGCACGGGCACGGGTGGGAGACGGGCGGGCCTCGGCACGGGGGGCAAGGCGCGGCGCCGGACGCGCATCCGCTTTCGCCTCGCGCGCCGGGGCTGCGGCCACCCGCACCGGCGCTGACGGCGGCGGCAAAGGGGGCATTGGCGCCGCCTTGACCGCGGCCGGCGCTGAGGCCGGACCGTCGAGCATGCGCAGTGGCGGCGTCGGATCGGGCGCGGTGTCAACGATCAGCGCCGACTTGCTGTTGTGCGGGGGCGACAGTTTCAGGATCTCGTCGCTTGTCGGCTGTGGCGGCGTACCGGTCCCGGCGCCGCCCGGCGCCAAGCGACTTTCGCTCGCCTGCACCACGTCCGGCGCCTGCGGTTCACTGCCGGCAGCCAGCCAGGCCAGAGTGGCGGTCAGGGCTACGGCGACGCTCACCGCGGCGCCGTACCAGGCCAGGCGCAAGCCGGTGGCGCCGCCGCCGCGGCGCGCTGGCTCGCGCTCGAGCTTGGCAAGGATGCTGTCTTCGTGGCCGCTGCGGCGCGACGACGACATCAGATTGGGGCGCAGATGAGGATGCGAGCTGGCAGCTTGATTTTCGTCTGAAGGACGCACGACAACACTCCTAAGATTGGCTTACTTAGTTCCGATTAGAAACAATCTTGGGGACCTCGATGCTGATCTTTATCGCGCTTTTGTATGTTTGTCTGGCTTCCGGCCTGATCTGGTTTGTGCTGTTTCCAACCGGACGCGCCTGGGTGTCGCGTGGCGTCTTCAATCTGCGCGGCCGGCTGGCGCGGCGCATGCCCGGCTGGCGCCACAACCGCCGGCAATCCGGCGCGGCGCTCGAGCAGGCGGCCGTCGACTGGCGCTTGCGGCTGCTGGACGCAGCGCGCCGCCACCGCATGCTGCTGGCGCTCGGGGTGCCGGTAATTCTGGTGCCGTCGCTGCTGGCGCTGGCGCTGAGTAATCCTGCCATGCTGCCGCTGGTCGAAAGCAGCAACGCCATGCCCGACGAGCAGATCGCGGCACTGCTGGCCGGCGAACAGCTGGTGCCGCCGGTGGCGCTGCCGCCGGACGTGTTCACCACGCGCGAAGTCGAGCTGCTGCGCCCGATGCTGGTCAATGCCAGCCGCAACTGGGGCTTGCTCCATCCCGACTTCAGCGCCCGCCTGCTGCTGGCGTTCAAGATCATGAAAGAGCAGCACGGCTACGACATGGCGCTGCTGGAAGGCTACCGCAGCCCGGCGAGGCAAGACGAACTGGCCGGGGCCGGCAGCCACGTCACCAATGCGCGCGCCTTCCAGAGCTGGCACCAGTACGGGCTGGCGGCCGATTGCGCGTTCCTGCGCGACGGCAAACTGGTGATCTCGGAAAAAGACCCGTGGGCGATGCGCGGCTATCAACTCTACGGGCAGGTGGCCGAGTCGCTCGGCCTGACCTGGGGCGGGCGCTGGCAGATGATGGATTTCGGCCACATCGAGTTGCGGATGCGCGGGGTGATGCGCCGATGAGACGGTCGGCGGGCATTGCGCCGTCTCAAACGTGGGCCGACTTCGACGTGCGACATTTCCTGTTGGATCTATTCCCGGCCTCACGCCGGCCTCCCTTTCCAACCAAACTGCTCCCGCCATGGCCCGAATCTGGAACTTCCTGACCGACACCCGCGTGCTGGCGGTGGTTGGTGTCGCCGCGTTCGCGGCCATCCTGGTGATCGGCGCCGCGGTACTGGGCGTCGGTCTGTTGTGGGCCGCGATTGTCGGCCTGGTGCTGCTGGCCTGCTGGGCGGCGTGGTGGATGCTGCGGCGCGCCTGGCGCGCGCGCAAGGCCAGGCAGTTGCTGGCGGCGATGGCCGAGGGCGACGCCGCGCGCGGCGACGCCGACGGGGGCGGCGAAGTGGCGGTGCTGCGCAAGAACCTGCTCGAGGCGGTGTCGACCATCAAGACCTCGAAACTGGGGCTGACGCGCGGTGCGGCCGCCCTGTATGAACTGCCGTGGTACATGATCATCGGCAATCCCGCGGCCGGCAAAAGCAGCGCCATCGTGCATTCCGGCTTGACGTTCCCGATCCCCGGCAACAAGGCGCTGCAGGGCGTGGGCGGCACCCGCAACTGCGACTGGTTCTTCACCACCGACGGCATCGTGCTCGACACAGCCGGGCGCTATTCGGTGCAGGACGACGACCGCGCCGAGTGGTTCGGCTTTCTCGACCTGCTCAAGAAGCACCGCGCGCGCGCGCCGGTCAACGGCATCCTGATCGCGGTCAGCGTGGCCGAACTGGTGGCGGGGCCGGCCAGCGCTTCGCACGAACTGGCCAAGAACCTGCGCACCCGGGTGCAGGAACTGACCGAGCGCCTGGGCGTGCACGCGCCGGTGTATGTGATGTTCACCAAGGCCGACCTGATCGCCGGCTTCCAGGACTTCTTCCACGGCGCCGAGCGCGCCGAACGCGAACGCATCTGGGGCGCCACACTGCGCTACAACCGGCGCGCCGCGCCGCAGGACGTATTGGGGTTTTTCGACGCCCACTTCGAGGAACTGGTCGACGGCCTGAAGGAAATGAGCCTGGCCGGCATGGGGGCCAACCGCAGCAGCGCGCTGCGCTCGGGCGTGTTCACGTTCCCGCTCGAATTCGCGGCGATCAAGACCCCGCTGCGCGCCTTCCTGGCCACGCTGTTCGAGGAAAACACGTATCAGTTCAAGCCGGTGTTTCGCGGCTTTTATTTCACCAGTGCGCTACAGGAAGGCAGCGTGCAGGACCTGTCCAGCCGCCGTGTGGCGAGCCGCTTCGACCTGGCGCTGCAAGAGAAAAAAGGCACTGCACCCGAAGCGGCCGGCGAGCAATCGGGCTTTTTCCTGTTCGAGCTGTTTCGCAAGGTGATCTTCGCCGACAAGGAACTGGTCAAGCGCTACACCAATCCAAATGCGGCGCGCTGGAAGCTGGGTGCGTTCTTCGCCGCCACCATCGTGCTGGGCGCGGCGATGGGCAGCTGGTCCTGGTCATATATGGGCAACCGCCAGCTGGTGGCGAATGTGCAGTCGGATCTGGACAAGGTGCAGAAACTGCAGATCGGCCGCATCGACCTGCAATCGCGCCTGGAAGCGCTCGACATCCTGCAGGACCGCATCGAGCAGCTCGATCGCTACGCCGAAGACCAGCCGGTGGCGCTGGCCTTCGGGCTGTACCAGGGCGAGACGCTGGAGCGCAAGCTGCGTGACGAATACTTTGCCGGCGTGCGCGCGGTGATGGTGGAGCCGGTGACGGCGGCGCTGGAAGCGATGCTGCTCGAAGTGAACAACAACGCCGCCGCGCTCGACCCGAATGCGCAGGCGCCGACCGCGGCGCCAAAAGCCGGCCAGCCATACCAGGACGCGTCACCCACGAATGTCGGCGACGCCTACAACGCCCTCAAGACCTACCTGATGTTGGGCGACAAGCGCCACGCCGAGCCGGGCCACCTGAACGACCAGCTCACCCGCTACTGGCGCGGCTGGCTGGAAGCGAACCGCGGCAGCATGCCGCGCGAGCAGATGATCCGCAGCGCCGAGCGTTTACTGAGTTTTCACCTGGACCAGATCAACGACCCGGCCTGGCCGCAGATGACACTCAAACTCGGCCTGCTCGACACCACGCGCGAGCACCTGCGCCGGGTGGTGCGCGGCACCCCGGCGCGCGAGCGGGTCTACGCCGACATCAAGACGCGCGCCGCGACGCGCTTCCCGGCGATGACGGTGGCGCGCATCGTCGGCGAGCAGGATGCCAGCCTGGTGGCGGGCAGCCATGCGCTCAGCGGCGCCTTCACCCGCGCGGCCTGGGAAAAGTTCGTGGCCGGCGCGATTCGCGATGCGTCCAACAAAGAACTCAATACAGTCGACTGGGTATTGAAGACCACCGCGCGCGACGACCTGACGCTGGAAGGCAGCCCGGAACAGATCCAGAAAACCCTGATCGACCTGTACAAGGCCGACTATGCACGCGAATGGGTCAAGTTCGTGCAGGGCGTGGCGGTAGCCGACCTGCGCGGCTTCGACGCCAGCGTGCAGGCCATGAACCGGCTTGGCGACCCGCAATCGTCGCCGATCGCCAAGCTGCTGCGCACCATCTACGACGAGACCGCGTGGGACAACCCGGGCGCGCCGCGCGCGGCACTGAGCAAGACCGAGCGCGGGATGATCCAATGGATCAAGGAAGTCATCCTGCGCCGCGCGCCGTCGGATGCGCGCACGTTGGCCGACACGGTCGACCCGGTGGCGCTGATGAACGGGGGGCAGGCGCAAGGCGCGGGACCGATCGGCCGCGAGTTCGCCGGCGTGGCGCGCCTGGTGGGGGCGAAGGAAAGAGAAGCGTCCCTGATGACCGGCTACCTCGATGCGCTGTCGCGCCTGCGAACCCGGCTCAATCAATTGAAGAACCAGGGCGACCCCGGCCCAGGCGCCAAGCAGTTCATGCAGCAGACGCTGGAAGGCAGCGGCTCGGAGCTGGCCGACGCGCTGCGCTACGTCGACGAGCAGATGCTGACCGGGATGAGCGACAGCCAGAAGGGCGCGCTGCGGCCTTTGCTGGTGCGTCCGCTGACCCAGACCTTCGCCATGATCGTGCTGCCGTCCGAGGCCGAGATCAACAAGACCTGGCAGGCGCAGGTCGTGGAACCGTTCACGCGCACGCTGGCCACCAAGTATCCGTTCAGCCAGAACGCCAGCGTGGAAGCCACGCCCGGCGAGATCGGCCAGGTGTTCGGGCCGGAAGGCGCGGTCGCCAAGTTCGTCAACACCTCGATGGGCCCATTGGTGGTGCGGCGCGGCGACGTGCTGGCGCCGCGCACCTGGGCCGACATCGGCATCGCGCTCGCGCCGCAGGCAATGAGCGCGTTTCCCGGCTGGGTGGCGCCGCTGTCGAACAACGGCGTGGCCAGCGGCGGCGCAGCGCAGACCGTGTTCCAGGTGCTGCCATTGAGCGCACCCGGCACGCTCGAATACACCCTCGAGATCGACGGCCAGCAGCTACGCTACCGCAATACCCCGCCCAGCTGGACCAATATGGTCCATCCGGGGCCGCAAGGCACCTCCGGCGCCAGGGTGTCGGCGCTGACCTTCGATGGCCGCACGGTGGAGCTGTTCAACCAGCCCGGCCAGTTTGGCCTGCAACGCCTGTTCGAGTCGGCCCAGCGCACGCGCAAGGACGGCGGCGTGTTCGAGCTGCGCTGGAGCGCCGGCAACGTCACCGTGGCGGTCGACCTGAAGATCGTCAGCAGTGCGCAGTCGGGCGGCGCTGGCGGCAGCGCCAATGGTGCGGGCTTTCGCGGGCTGCGCCTGCCGCCGGCGATCGTCGGCCATCATGAAGCGGCGCCGGCGCCGACAGCGCCTGCTGCACCGGCGCTGGCGAGCACGGGAGGCCAATAATGCGGCCCGACCATATCGGTTATTTCGGCAAGGTGCCGGCGCGCGCCGACTTCATCAAGCTCTCGCACGACGCCGCCGTGATGGGCATGCTCGACGCCTGGCTGGCGAAAGTCATGACGCTGCTGCCATCGGACGCGCGCTGGCGCTTCCACTACGACGCCATGCCGCCGGTGAGTTTCGCCCTGGTCGGCCCGGCGCGCCAACATGCGGTGGCCGGCCACCTGCTGGCCAGCCACGACCAGTCGGGGCGGCGCTTTCCCTTCCTGACCACGCGCACGCTGGTGGTAAGCGACCCGGCCGCGTTTGTCACGCGCTGCCCGCTGGCGTTCGCGCCGCTGTGGACCTTTCTCGAAGAAGTCTGCCCGAAGGTGCTGGGCGAAGCCGATCCGGCAGGGTCGCTGCAGACGATCGCCGACAGCGCCATCGGCCTGGGCGACGAGCATGGCCTGGCGCCGTGGATGGAAAGCGCCACGCTTGGATCGCTCGACGCCTTGCTCGGTCACGCCGGTGCGGCGCGCCTGCTGCTGGCGCTGGGCTTGTTGCTGCAGCCGGTGATGCACAGCCAGCCGGCCGAGCTGCACAAAAGCCTGGTGCTGCCGCTGCCGCAGGACGCCGCGGCGCGCTACGTGGTGGCGGCGTTCTGGCTCGAGCTGATCGCGCCGTTCTTGCGCCGCGCGCAGTTCGACCTGGCGCTGTTCGTCACGCGCCAGGACGAGCGCCCGGTGCTGGTGGTGGGCTTTTGCGCGGCGCTGGCCGAGACCCTGCGCGCGGTGATCGACCCGCTGGTCGGGGCCGAGCTGCAGGTGCGCCTGCATGACACGTCCTGGATCGACGAACAGCTGCAGTTCGATGCCGATGTGCGCCTGCTCTCGAGCCACCTGGCCCAGAGCGACCTGCCCCTGGTGCTGGCGCGCGAACTGTTCCTGAAGACCTTCATTGGAGCCTGATGTGAAAGCCTCTTTCTTGTTATTGGCGGGCGCGCTGGCCGCCGCTCCGTTTGCTTATGCGCAGCCGCAGTCGTCACCCCAGGCCGGCGCGCAGTCGGCAGTCATGGTGCAAGGCAGCAGCGAGGCACCGGTGGTGGTCAGCGGCACCGTCGCCGACGAAGCCAGCAAGGCGCTGCTACTGGAGCGCTTGCGCGCGCTGTACGGCGCCGGGCGCGTGGTCGATGGCCTGGCGGTGGGCGCGGTGTCGACGCCGGCCAACTGGAACACTTACGTCGGACGCCTGATCGGCCCCAATCTGCGCCTGGTAAAGGGGGGCCAGCTGAAAATCGAAGGCAACAGCGTCAGCCTGCGCGGCGACGTCACCGACGAAGCCCAGCGCCAGCGCATCGCCGCCGAAATCGCGGCCAGCCTGAACCCGACCTACACCGTCAACAACGGCCTGCGCGTGGTCCAGTCGCAGCAGGCGCTGCTCGATACGGCGCTGGCCGATCGCATCATCGAATTCGAATCGGGCAAGGCGGCCCTGACACCGGCGGGGACGGCGGTGCTGGACCAGATGACGGCCGCGCTGCAAAAGTTGAAAGGTGTCCGGGTCGAGGTGATCGGGCACACCGACAACGCCGGCTCGCGCGCCGGCAACCTGTCGCTGAGCCAGGCGCGCGCCGAGGCGGTGAAGTCGTATGTGGTGGAGCGCGGGATTGCGCCGGATTCGATCGCGGTCTCGGGCGAGGGGCCGGACCGGCCGGTGGCGGACAACCGCACGCCGGAAGGCAAGGCGCGCAACCGCCGTATCGAATTCAAAGTGATCCAGTAAGCACATAGCGCACATAACAAGGCCGTCATCTCCATGCGGGGATGACGGCCTTCGTGCTTTCAAGGGCGCCGTGGCTACGGCAGCGAAATCGTCACATGCGCCGCTTTCGGCGGCAACTTCACCAGGTCGTTGTACTGCGCCAGCGTCGTCTCGGTTCCCCGCGCCAGCACGGTCCTGAATCCCAGGTACCCGCCCAGCCCAACCACCGCGAACACCGCCCCCATCACCCACAGCGACAGGTCGCTGCGCAAGCGGTTGACCACCTGGTCGGGCCGTTCGGCGTGCGGCGCGAAGCCGCGCGTGCGGCCGCGCATGCGGGCGATTTCGTCGCCCAGGCGCGCCACCAGGTAATCGAGCTTGTCGCGGCCATCGAGCGCGTAACGGCCCTGGAACCCAAGCAGCAGGCACATATGGAAGACCTCGAGCGCCTCCACGTGCGGTGCGCCGCGTGCGCGCAGGTCTTCCAGCCGGTTGAAGAAATGCTCGCCAGCGAGCTGGTCGCCGAACACGCGCAGCTGCAGCGGGCGCGTCTCCCACGCTTCGCGCACCTCGTAGGTAGAGCGCAGGATGATCTCGTCCACCGCCGAACAGAAGGCGTACTTGGCCGCCGTTACATCTTCGGCGCCGATGCCCAGGCCCTTGGCGTTGCGGTCGACGTCGGCCAGGAAGGCGGTCATGTTGTCGGCGAATGCGTTCTTGTCTTGCGGGCCGCAGCCGTTTTGCAGCAGGAACAGGGCATAGAAACCCTCGTACATGATGTCCACCAATCGCTGTGGGCGGGTGGCTGGTTTGTCGCCAGTAGGCGCGGCGCGGCGCTCGATGAAGGCGTTCATGCCGACACCGCGATCAGTTCGAGCCGCAGGTCGCGCATGGCGGGCGCCGTCTGCGGCGCGCCATGTCCCGCCGGGACAACGCCTCCCGGCCCGTGCCCGCCCGGCACATAAATCGAGATCGACTGCGACTTGAGCATCGTTTCGTACAACGCGCCGCGGTTTTCGAGCACGAAATAATACGTGTCCGGCCGCACCGGAATCGCCGCCGGCACCTGCGCCGCATGCACCAGCTTCACGCCCGGCAGCGCCGACAGCACGAACTTGTCGACGTCTTCCGGTGCGCCGATCTTGAATTGCAACGGCACCGCTTCCACCAGTTTCAATGCCGGCATGTCGGCCGCCACCGCCAGGTACAGCGTGGTTTGCAGGTTGATGCGGCCCGAGTCGAGCGCGCCCAGATAATAATTGGGCCGGTCCTTGTGCAGCGCGATCGTGAAGTAGCGCGACGAGATAACGGTGTCGATCAGGTCGCGGATGATGCCGTCCAGGCGCGCGAATTGCGGCCCCGGGTCGGCGTGCACGTAGGACGGCAAGTCTTCCAGGCGGTAGCTGCGCGAGTAGGTCATCAGGCCGCCGGCCAGCCCCAGCAGCGCGCCGTACAGGCGTTCGGGATGCAGCTCGCGGTGGTGCAAAAAGTGCGCCAGGGCGGCATAGCCGGCGCTGGCCGTGTGCAGCAGCCAGAACGAGGACACGTCGCCGCCGCGGATCTCGACCACGTTGCGGCTCGGCTCGCGCAAGTCGCCGTACAGGGCGTTGACCTTGGCCAGCAGCTTTTCCATCAGCCGCGCCAGGCCGGTATGCAGGCCGCCCGACTGCCCGCTGATGGCGTCGATCGACATGCTGGGCGGGATGAAGCCGGGATCGACTTCGAAGCCGCCGGTCGCCACACGGCGCAGGCGCAGCAGGGGAAAGCTTTCATACGCTTCCAGCGCTTCGCTCCCGGGCACCAGGCGCAGCGTCTTGCGCAGGTAAGTCACGGGCGCCTCGGCGGCGCCCGTGTACAGGTCCTCGGTTTCGCGTTCATGGCGCCGGTAACGAAAATTCTGCATGTCCGGCAGCGCGTGCTCGTCATCGTCCAGCGCGCAATTCTCGCCATGGCTTTTCAGCGAGGGCAGGGCGGCGTGGAAAGTGACCGTCTGCGGCGCATCGGGCAACTCGCCCAGGCGCACCGGCAGCGGCAGCGGATCGCCGCCCGGCGCGCGGTACACCTCGCCGTCCGGGAACAGGAGCGAGAGTTCTTCGATGCGCAGCACGTCGTTCTTCAGCGCATCGAGGTCGACCGCGAGGCGCCGCACGCCCCAGCAATACGGGTGCAGCGCGCAGGCAGTCTGGTTCAGCCGCGCCTCGTGGTAGCGGTCTTGCTGCTGGAAATGCTGGGGGCGCAGGAACAATCCCTCGCCCCATAAGACCTTGGATGGCATGCTCACGTGGGCCTCGCTTGGTGGGTCCGAAAAATGATCAGGTTGTGGAAAATGCCTGGACTTCATCGACAGCGCACCGATGCGATCGACGCCGCAGCCTGCGCGCCGGCGCTGCTCAGGCCCAGCGCGCAGCCGTACAGGCCGATGTTCACGCCGTCGCGTTCGGCGTCCGCGGCACTGACCGTGGCGCGCCAGCGTTGTCCGGCCGGGCGGTGGAACAGGGCCACCACGCCGACCACGCCGGCTTCGCGCCCGACCTTTTCCATGCTCTCGTAGCGCTGTCCCGGCACCAGCATGATTTCGCGCACTTCGACCAGGTCCGCGCCCAGGCTGTCGCGCTCGGCCTGCGGATTGAGGAAGGCGGCGTACGGCGCCGCTTCGAAGGCATCTTTCTGGCGCAGCTTGTAGACCCGCACGGCCAGGGCCAGCGCCCGCCCGCGTTCGTCGACGTTCAGGCGCTGCGCCGCGTGCAGGCGCAGCGGCACGTTGCGCGGGGGCTTTTGCAGATCGGGAAGTTCGGGCGGCTTGCGCAGACCGATGGCTTCCAGCGCACCGCCGCCGCAGCCGGCCAGCACGGTAGCCAGCAACAAACAACACAGGGGGACGGCAGGGCGGATCGCGGTCATGCTTTCTCCTTGGAATTTTTGGCGCGTGCCAGCGTTGGATTGAACCGCATCGGCACGCAAAAACTATGACACCGCGCAAAGGCTGCGCGCATATGACGGCTAAGCGACAACTGCCCGGGAACTTTCAAATCATTGACGAGGCACAATTTCAACGAAGACGCGATGCGAATAATGGTGGCTTGTTCACACCCTGGAGAGCCAAGCATGATCCGCAACTATGTTTTACCCCTGCTGGTCGGGGTTGCCGCCCTGGCCGGGTGCGCCACGCCGGCCGGCCAGGACAGCGCCGCCAAGCGCGTCGCCGTGTCCTCGAACGTCTACGCCGAGGCCGACGCCGCACTCGCTTCAGGACAAAGCGAAAAAGCGGTGGCCCTGCTCAAGTCGGCCAGCGTGGCGCATCCGGTCGACAAGAAGCCGTGGGTGCGCATGGCCCAGATCCGCTTCGACGCCACCCAGTACGGCGAAGCCATCAGCAACGCCCAGGAAGCACTGGCGCGCGACCCCGACGACACCCTGGCCTACAGCATCCTGGCCGTCAGCGGCCTGCGTGTGGCCAGCAAGGCGCTGGGCGACCTGACCCGCAAGAACAACCTGCAGGGTTCGGTCCGCAGCGAAGCGCAAGACCTGGCCAAGCTGCTGCGCTCGAGCCTGGGCGAAGAAGTGCTGGTGTCGTCGCGTCCACCGGTGCGCAAGGAGCAACCGGCGCGCAGGGCCACGGCGCAGCCGGCGGTGGCGGCGCCGGCGCCAGCCCGTCCGGCGGCAGCCGGCAGCGGCAGCCCGTTCGACGTCCTGAAATAAACGCCGGCCGGCGCGCCGCCGGCCGTTTTCATCCTCATTGAAACCCCACTGGAGTCGCCATGGCCAAGAACGAGAGCGTGCAAAAACGCTTGCAGAAGGTGCGCGCGCCGCGCGTGCAGATGACCTACGACGTCGAGATCGGCGACGCCATCGAGAACAAGGAGTTGCCCTTCGTGGTGGGCGTGGTCGGCGACTTCGGCAACGATCCGAACGTCGACAAGAAGCGCCTCAAGGACCGCAAGTTCGTCAATGTCGACGCCGGCAATTTCGACGAAGTGCTGGGCGCCGTGGCGCCGGTGGCCAGCTTCAAGGTCGATAACCATTTATCGAACGAAGGCGGCCAGTTCGGCGTCCAGCTGCAGTTTCGCGAGATGGACGACTTCCGTCCCGAGTCCGTGGTGCGCCAGGTGGCGCCGCTCGCCGGGCTGCTGGAAGCGCGCACCAAGCTGGCCGATCTGCGCAACAAGCTGGCCGGCAACGACAAGCTGGAAGACATCCTGACCGAAGTGCTGGGCAACACCGAAAAACTCGACAGCCTGCGCAAGCATGGCGGCCACAACGACGGGGAGGCTTGAGATGGCGGCCGTACTCGAGACGAGTAAGTTTGACGCGGCGGCGCCCGAACTGGAGACGTCGCTGCTGGACCAGATCGTGGAAGAGAGCCGCGTGGCGCGCTCCACGAGCGAGCACGAACGGGCGCGCGATTTGATCACCGAGCTGGTAAGCCAGGTGATGCAGGGCACGATGGTGATGTCGTCCAACCTGTCGGCCACGATTGATGCGCGCCTGGCCGAACTCGATCGCATGATTTCGGAACAGCTGTCCGCCATCATGCACGCGCCGGAATTCCAGAAGCTCGAGCGCAGCTGGACCGGCCTGCAATACCTGGTCAGGAACAGCAGCACCAGCAGCAACCTGCAGATCCGCATGCTCAATGCGTCGAAACGTGAGCTGGTCAAGGACTTCCAGTCGGCCATGGAGTTCGACCAGAGCACCATGTTCAAGAAGATCTACGAAGAAGAATTCGGCACCTTCGGCGGCGCCCCGTACGGCGCCATGATCGGCGACTTCGAGATTTCGCGCCAGCCCGAAGACATCTACTTTCTGGAGCAGATGTCGCACGTGGCCGCCGCCAGCCATGCGCCTTTCATCACCTCGACCAACCCGGAACTGTTCGGCGTCGACAGCTTTGGCGACCTCGGTAAACCGCGCGACCTGGCCAAGGTGTTCGACACCGTCGAATATGCCAAATTCAAGGCGTTTCGCGAGTCCGAGGATTCGCGCTATGTCGGCCTGACGCTGCCGCGCTTCCTCGGCCGCCTGCCGTACCACCCGGCCGACGGCATGACGGTCGACGGTTTCAATTATGTCGAAGACGTCGACGGCAGCGACCATTCCAAGTACCTGTGGTGCAACGCCGCGTATGCCTTCGGAGTGCGCCTGACCCAGGCTTTCGAAGACTACGGCTGGTGCGCGGCGATTCGCGGCGTCGAAGGTGGTGGCCTGGTCGAGAACCTGCCGACCCACACCTTCAAGACCGACGAAGGCGAAGTGGCGCTGAAATGCCCGACCGAAGTGGCGATCACGGACCGCCGCGAAAAGGAACTGTCGGACCTCGGCTTCATCTCGCTGGTGCATTGCAAGAACACGTCCTACGCAGCGTTCTTCGGCGCCCAGTCGGCGCAAAAGGCGCGCAAGTACAACAACGAAGCGGCCAACGCCAATGCGGTGCTGTCGTCGCAGCTGCAGTACATTTTCGCCGTCTCGCGCATCGCGCACTACATGAAGGCCATGATGCGCGACAAGATCGGCAGCTTCGCCGCCGCTTCGAACGTCGAGGATTACCTGAACCGCTGGCTGACCCAGTACGTCCTGCTCGACGATAACGCGAGCCAGGACCAGAAGGCGCAGTTCCCGCTGCGCGAAGCGAGCGTGCAGGTGTCGGAAGTGCCGGGTCGTCCGGGCGTGTTCCGCGCGGTGTCGTTCCTGCGCCCGCACTTCCAGCTCGACGAATTGTCCGTTTCGCTCCGGTTGGTCGCGGAGCTGCCGCAGTCGACCAAAAGCTGAACGTTTTGATTGGTGCTTTCTCAACCGCTGTAATCACTTGGAGTAGAACATGGCAATTGACGTGTACCTGCAGATCGATGGGATCAAGGGCGAATCGATGGACGACAAGCACAAGGACTGGATCGAGTGCACCGCCGTGAAATGGGGCGTGTCGCAACCGCGTTCGGCCACTGCGTCGACCGGCGGCGGCCACACCGCGGAGCGCTGCGAGCACCAGGAAATCACGCTGACCAAGCTGGCCGACCTGGCCTCGCCGATCCTGCTGCAAACCTGCTCGGCCGGCAAGACGATCCCGAAAGCCAAGCTCGAATTCATGCGCGCCGACGGCCAGGGCGACCGCATCAAGTACTTCGAGATCGAACTCGAGAACGTCCTGATCGGCGGCATCAACCCGAGCGTGGAAGAAGGCACCATCATCGCCGAATCGGTGGGCCTGAAATTTTCGAAAGTGAAGTGGAAGTACACCCAGCAGAAAGTCACCGGCGGCGCCGGCGGCAACACCTCGGGCGGCTGGGACCTGGCAACCAACAAGATCGTCTGATCCGGCTACCAGCCGGCATCCCTGCGGCGGCCGTGCGGCCGCCGCATCTTTTAGCACTCCCGTTTTCCACCACCGTCGCCACTTCCGGAGGCAGCATGAAAGGCTTTACGCCAGGCCTGCTCGATCGCCTGATGCGCGAACGCGGGGAGGGCGCGGCAAGCGCCTTGCCGGGCGCCCCGCTCAATATCGAGCAGCTCAAGGACAGTGTCGCGCGCGACCTGGAAGCGCTGCTCAACACCCGCATCGCCTTTGATGCCGCCACGCTCGACATCTATCCGGCGGTGCGCGGCTCGATCCTGCGCTACGGCGTGATCGATTTCGCCGGCCTGTGTTTGACCAGCGCTCAAGACCGCGCCGCCGTCTGCGCCAGCATCGAAGACGCCATCGCCACCCACGAACCGCGGCTGCGCGCCGTGAAGGCGACGCTCGGGCACGACGCGGGCGACGTCAACCGCCTGCACATCGCGATCCGGGCGCGCCTGGCGCTGGACGGCCTGCAGGAACCGGTCAGCTTCAACGCCGTGCTGCAGCCGTCGTCGCTGCACTACGAGATCCGCAAGAGCACGCGAGCGCAGCGCGCCTGACACGTCATTCCCATTCCCGCGAACCAACCGGAGAACGCCACCAATGGACATCAATCTGAAAACCCTGATCGGCAAATTGAACGACACCACGCGCGCCGCCGCCACCCGCGCCGCCGGCATCTGTGTCGGACTTGGACAGTACGAGGTCGACGTCGAACACCTGTTCCTGGGCCTGATCGAGCAGCCGGGCAGCGACCTGGCGGCGATCGCGCACAGCTGCGACATCAGCCTCACCGGGCTGGAAGCGGACCTGCGGCGCGAGGTGTCGCGTTTTGCCACCGGCAGCGCGCGCACGCCGGTGTTCTCGCGCCACCTGCCGCTGCTGTTCGAGCACGCATGGCTGATCGCGTCGCTCGGTAGCAGCGGGCCGAACCGGATCCGCAGCGGCCACCTGCTGCTGGCGCTCTTGACCGAGCCGTCGCTGGCGCAACTGGCGCCGCGCGCCTCGCCCCTGTTCGCGCGCTTTCCGCTCGACCGCCTGAAGCACGACCTGGAGCGCCTGGCGCGCGGCTCGGTGGAGGCGGCGCAGGAAGCGCCGGCCGATGTGGTGACCGGCCTCGATCCAGCCACCGAACTGACCCAGGCCGCCGCCGGCAAGACGCCGGCGCTCGACCAGTACACCACCTGCCTGACCGCGCGTGCGCGCGAGGGCAAGGTCGATCCGGTGATCGGGCGCGACCCCGAGATCCGCCAGGCGCTCGACATCCTGATGCGGCGCCGCCAGAACAACCCGATCCTGACCGGCGAGGCCGGCGTCGGCAAGACCGCCGTGGTGGAAGGGTTGGCGCTGCGCATCGCCCAGGACGATGTGCCGGATGTGCTCAAAGGCGTCGAGATTCATACCCTCGACATGGGTCTGCTGCAGGCCGGCGCCAGCGTGAAAGGCGAGTTCGAGAACCGGCTCAAGAATGTGATCGATGAGGTCAAGAAAAGTCCGCACGCGATCATCCTGTTCATCGATGAAGCGCACACCATGATCGGCGCCGGCGGCACCGCTGGCCAGAACGACGCGGCCAATCTGCTCAAGCCCGCGTTGGCGCGCGGCGAATTGCGCACCATCGCTGCGACCACCTGGAGCGAGTACAAGAAGTACTTCGAGAAGGACGCCGCACTGGCGCGCCGCTTCCAGGTGATCAAGGTCGAGGAGCCCGACGAAGACACCGCCAGCGCCATGCTGCGCGCGATGGCGCCGCTGATGGAACAGCACTTCAACGTGCGCATCTATGACGACGCCATCACCGAGGCGGTGCGCCTGTCGCATCGCTACATCTCGGGACGCCAGCTGCCGGACAAGGCGATCAGCGTGCTGGACACCGCCTGCGCCAAGGTGGCGCTGGGCCAGAGCGCGACGCCGGCGCGGCTGGAAGACTGCAGCCGCCGCATCGAGCGTTGCGACGCCAGGATCGCGGCGTTGACGCGCGACGCGCGCGCGGGGCAGGGTGATCCGACGGCGCTGGCCGCATTGAACGAAGAACGGATTGGCGCCAGTGCCGAGCAGGCCAGCCTGAGCGCGCGCTGGCAGGAAGAGCAGGTGCTGGCCGGTCAGATCGGCAGCCTGCGTTCTGAACTTGAATCGGCCGGCGGACAAGGCGCGGCCAGCGAATTGCGCGCGCTCACCGAACGCCTGCAGGCGCTGCAAGGCGAAGCGCCGCTGGTGCCGGTGCAGGTCGACGGCCACACGGTGGCCGAGATCGTGGCGGCATGGACCGGCATCCCGCTGGGCCGCATGGTGAAAGACGAGATCAAGACCGTGGTCAAGTTGCAGTCCATGCTCGATGAACGGATCCTCGGCCAGCGCCACGCCAGCGCTGTGGTGGCGCAGCGGGTCCGCACCGCGCGCGCCAACCTGGACGACCCGAACAAGCCAAAGGGCGTGTTCCTGTTCGTCGGCAGTTCGGGCGTGGGCAAGACCGAGACCGCACTGGCGCTGGCCGATATCCTGTACGGCGGCGAGCGCAAACTCATCACGATCAATATGAGCGAGTACCAGGAAGCGCACAGCGTATCGGGCCTGAAAGGCTCGCCGCCGGGCTACGTCGGCTATGGCGAAGGCGGGGTGCTGACCGAGGCGGTGCGCCGTAATCCTTACAGCGTGGTGCTGCTGGACGAAGCCGAGAAAGCCCATCCCGACGTGCTCGAACTGTTTTTCCAGGTGTTCGACAAGGGTGTGCTGGACGACGCCGAGGGACGCCAGATCGACTTTCGCAACACGATCATCATCCTCACCTCGAATGCCGGTTCGAGCCAGTTGATGAGCGCGTGCCTGAACAAGCCCGTGAGCGAACTGCCGACGCCTGAACAACTCGCGCCGCTACTACGGCCAGCCTTGATGAAGCACTTCAAGCCCGCGTTCCTGGGGCGCTTGACGGTGGTGCCGTTCTACCCGATCCGCGACGAGGTGCTGTCGAACATTATCCGCCTGAAGCTGAGCCGCATCGGCGCGCGCGTGCTGGCCAACCACAAGGCGCAGTTCGAGTACGACGAAGCCTTGGTGTCGGCCGTTCTGTGCCGCTGCACCGAAGTCGATTCCGGCGCGCGCAATGTCGACAACGTCCTCAATGGCACGCTGCTGCCCGAGATCGCCGACAGCGTGCTGGCGCGGATGATGGAAGGCGGCGCCATCGCGCGTGTGAAAGTCGGCGCCACCCGCGCCGGCAAGTTCAAGTACGCAATCGACGCTGCTTGAAAATAAGGAGAAGCGATGCTGAACTTCGAAGCGTTGTTGGCGCCGGTCGCCCCGAACAATCCCTGCGGCGACGACCTGGCGTTCGCCCCGGAAGTCGACGAGATCGCACGCGCCCGCGTGGCCGACGATCCGTCGCTGGAGCAGGGCGCCTGGGTCACGGCCCTGAAGGAAGCCGACTGGAAGTTCGTCGGCAAGCGCTGCGCCGCATTGATCGAGACGCGCAGCAAAGATTTGCAACTGGCGGTTTGGCTGGCCGAAGCAAACGCCAGAACGGGCGGCGTGCGCGGCCTGGCCGAAGGACTCGAACTGCTGGCGGCGCTGTGCATGCGCTACTGGGAGGGCCTGCATCCGCTGCCGGACGAAGATGGTCACGAGCGCCGCATCGGCAACCTGGCCTGGATCGCCGGGCGCATTGCGCCGCTGGTCAAGACCACGGCGCTGGGCGACGGCGCCTTGAGCCTGCAGGGGTGGGAGGTGGCACGCGCACGCGGCCCGGAAGCGACGACCGAACTGGAAGCAGTGCGCTCGCGCCTGAGACCGGACGCCTGCCAAGCGCTGCTCGACGATTGTGAAGCCTGCCTGACGGCGATCGAGCGGCTCGAGCAGACGGTCGACGCGGTGCTGGGCGTCGATGGGCCGAGCTTCGGCGCCGCACGTGCGGCGCTGGGCAATGTGATCGATCTGGTCAGGCCGGGACTGCCGGTGATGGCCGGCGCCGAACCGGTGCCGGGAACCGCGGTCGCACTCGCAGCGCAGTCGGCGCCGGGTGTTGCGCGTATCGACGGCCCGGTCCAGCATCGCGATCAGGCGCTGGCTCAGCTGCGTCAAGTCGCGGAATTCTTCCGCCGCACCGAGCCGCATAGTCCGGTGGCTTATCTGGCGGAGAAGGCGGCGAAGTGGGGTGAGCAGCCGCTGCACGCGTGGCTGCGATCGGTCATCAAGGACGACGCTTCGCTCGCGCGACTGGAGGATTTGCTGGGGATCGAACACCCGGCGCCGCAGTAGGGCGCCGGGCGATAAAACTTACTGCGCGCCGCCCTCATTGCCGGCGCCTGGCTTGGCGCCGGCTGGCGACACCACCGAGGCCGCGCGATCGAACTGCGCTTCCACCGTCTGCACCGCCTGGCGCGTGGCCTGGTTCACCTGCTCGTACCCCTTGAAAGCGTTGTCGATCGCGGCCTTGATGATCTGCACCGCGTTTTCCGAGCCCGGCTTGACATTCTCGGTGACGTCATAAATCAGCGCCGACAGGGTGGTCTTGGCTTCCGCCACATGGGTATCGGCCGTCTTGCGAAACTCTTCGTGCATCTCGTCGATGATGGCCTTCAGCTGGCTGCCGTACTCGGTGGCGTTGGCCACATTCGGCGTCATGTTCGCGCCGAGCGAATCGAGCGCTTCCTTGGGGTTGCCGGCCTGGCTGATGTCGCGCCCGGCATTCAGGGTACGGTCCATCGACTGCCTGGCGACGTTCATGTTCAGCGTCATGACCTGCTCGACGCCCTTGACCGTCTTGCTGGCGACAGCATTGAAGGTCTGCATTTGCAGGTCGAACAGGGTTTTGGTGGCGTTGGCAAACTGCTCCGGATTGGTAAACATCGGTGTCTCCTCCGTGGGTGCTCTGTTGTCGGCGCACAAGCGCGCTTGTTTGAAGCGGAAGACGGGTGTCTTCTGCTTTCATTATTTAGCAACAATGAGTTTTTCGCAACGCGCGTCCCGATACGGACCGTGCGCCCGTTCCCAGCCTTCGCCCAGTGGGCTCGGCGAGCAGGCCAGCTGGCCGGTAGCCTTGCTGCGCCATTGGTAATACGGGGCGGGCGCGGCCGTGACGGAGCTGGCAATCAGGACAAGTGCCGCCACGCGGGCGGCGAAACGGGAGATCGGCATGGCGCCATGCTCGATGCATGCGGCCGCCAAGTCAAGTCCGGCGTTGACTTTCCCATTGTGGGAAGGTGTATGCTGCCCTGTAAAACAACAGGAGAGCAGCATGCAAGACGGTCATTGCGAGGCGTCCGGCCTCAACATCGGCGATGCCGCGCGCGCATCAAGCGTGACGGCCAAGATGATCCGGCACTATGAATCGATCGGCCTGGTAAAAGCGGTGCGTCGCAGCAAAGCGGGCTACCGGCTGTACAGCGCGCAGGATGTGCGCGTGCTGCAATTCATCCATCGCGGCCGCGGGCTCGGCTTTTCGCTGGAACAGATTCGCAGCCTGCTGGCGCTGTGGCACGACCAGGGGCGCGCCAGCGCCGACGTACGCGCCCTGGCGCAGTCGCATATCGACGAATTGAATCGCAAGATCGCGCAAATGGAAGCGATGCGGCGCACGCTGGAAACGCTGGCGGCGTCGTGTCATGGCGATGCGCGCTCGGATTGTCCGATCCTGGATGACCTGGCGGCGAATTGAATCAAGCAAGAGCGGCAGAACGCAAAACGCCGTAACCCTGTTGCCAAGGTTACGGCGTTTTGCGGGACCCAGGGTCCGTCGAACTTGTTCGGTAGAGTTTGGTGCCCACGGAGGGACTCGAACCCCCACACCTCGCGGCACATGGACCTGAACCATGCGCGTCTACCAATTCCGCCACGTGGGCACTGATGCTGCTGACACTGCTTTTACTTGCGCGTCGGCGGGGAACCCGCCAACCCTGCGATACTGCATACTGCTGAATAGACTTTGGTGCCCACGGAGGGACTCGAACCCCCACACCTTGCGGCACATGGACCTGAACCATGCGCGTCTACCAATTCCGCCACGTGGGCATTGCAACTGCTGATACTGCTTTTACTTCCACGTCGGCGGGGAGCCCGCCAACCCTACGATACTGCAAACTGCCGAATAGACTTTGGTGCCCACGGAGGGACTCGAACCCCCACACCTTGCGGCACATGGACCTGAACCATGCGCGTCTACCAATTCCGCCACGTGGGCACTGATTGCTGCTGGCATTGCATTTACTTCTGCGTCGGCAGGAAACCTGCCAACCCTACGATATTACCTTTGGTGCCCACGGAGGGACTCGAACCCCCACACCTTGCGGCACATGGACCTGAACCATGCGCGTCTACCAATTCCGCCACGTGGGCACTGCAACAACTCTGCTACAATATCAGGCTTTAACATTTTCCGCTAGATCAACATTTGTTGAGCACCGCGTCGAACGCACCGCCTTCTACTGGTGTTTCCTCTGCTTCGGCGTTGCCACCGTTGCTGAAGAGAGCGAGATTATAGCGGATCATTTTCAATAGTCAAAGTCCCAACTTGAAGTTCGTGACAGCGCTGCCGAATCGGCGCGAGCACGCTTCGTTAGGCGAATCGGATAGACCTCCGTTACACTACGCCTGTCAAGGTGTCAATCAAGCATGGCGCCGGCGCCGCCCACGATGGGCGAGCAAGTCCGGTCCCATTAATTAGCCACGGATTAGCCGCACTACTGCGCTGCAGTACCTGATCGCAAGGTCTCAGCCGTCTTGTCGGCCACAAGAAAAAAGAATCGATTTGAAGCAACCTACTCATACCATTCCAAGCCGCGAGGAAATCCTCGCCGTTTTCCGCGATGCCAGCGAGGCGCTCGATGCCGCCGCCGTGGCGCGTGCCCTGAAGGTCAAGCCTGCTGCGCAGGAAGTGCTCGGTCGCCGTCTGAACGCCATGGAGCGTGACGGCCAGATCCGTTCTGACCAGAGCGGCACTTACCAGCTGGCCGACCAGGCCGGCTTCGTCGCCGGGCGCGTCAGTGCGCATCGCGACGGATTTGGTTTCGTGATTCCGGACGACGCCGGCCCCGACCTGTTCCTGTCCGACCGCGAAATGCAGAAAGTGCTGCACGGCGACAAAGTGATGGCACGCGTGACCGGCACCGACCGTCGCGGCCGTCCCGAAGGCTCGATCGTCGAAGTGGTCGAACGCGCCAACAGCCACCTGATCGGCCGCCTGCTCAATGAAGGCGGCGTGTGGGTGGTCTCGCCCGAAGACCAGCGCATCAGCCAGGACGTGCTGGTGATCGGCTCGCCCGGCAAGGCGCGCGCCGGCCAGGTCGTCAGCGTCGAACTGATCGAGCAGCCGGGCCGCTTCCAGCAGCCGACCGGCCGCGTGGTCGAAGTGCTCGGCGAACTCGACGATCCGGGCATGGAAATCGAGATCGCGGTGCGCAAGTTCGGCGTCCCGCACGTGTTCTCGGCCCCGGCCCTGAAGCAAGCTGCACGCCTGCCGAACGAAGTCATCGATGCCGACCTGGCCGATCGCGTTGATTTGCGCGACGTGCCGCTGGTGACGATCGACGGCGAAGACGCACGCGACTTCGACGATGCGGTGTACTGCGAGCCGGTGACGGTCGACGGCGTGCGCGGTTTCCGCCTGCTGGTCGCAATCGCCGACGTCAGCCATTATGTGAAGCCGAACGACGCCCTTGACCAGGACGCGATCGAGCGCAGCACCTCGGTGTATTTCCCGCGCCGCGTGATCCCGATGCTGCCCGAGAAGCTGTCCAACGGTCTGTGCTCGCTGAACCCGGCGGTCGACCGCTGCACCCTGGTGTGCGACATGGTCATCACCGTCGATGGCGAAGTCACCGCCTACCAGTTCTATCCGGCCGTGATGCACTCGGCCGCGCGCCTGACCTATAACCAGGTGGCCGAGATCCTGGGCGACACCAAAGGCGCAGAAGCGCAGAACCGCCCTGGCATCGTGCCGCACCTGCTGAACCTGAACGACGCCTTCCGCGCACTGCTCAAAGCGCGTCAGGAACGCGGTGCGATCGATTTCGAAACCACCGAAACCTACATCGTTTGCAACCCGCTGGGCAAGATCGAAAAGATCATCCCGCGTACCCGCAACGATGCGCACCGCCTGATCGAAGAGTGCATGCTGGCCGCCAACGTGTGCGCCGCCGACTTCCTGCTGCGCCACAAGCATCCGGGCACGTTCCGCGTGCACGCGACGCCGACCGAAGAAAAGCTGAACCAGCTGCGCACTTTCCTGAAACTGGTCGGCCTGAACCTGGGCGGCGGCGCCAAGCCGAGCGCGCGCGACTACGCGGCCGTGATGAAAGAAATCCGCGAGCGTCCGGACGCCACGCTGCTGCAGACCATGCTGCTGCGCTCGATGCAGCAGGCGGTGTACAGCCCGGACAACGTCGGCCACTTCGGCCTGGCGTACGAGGCGTACGCCCACTTCACCAGCCCGATCCGCCGCTATCCCGATTTGCTGACCCACCGCGCGATCAAGGCGCTGTTGCTGGGCAAGCGCTACGAGCCGAAAGGCATCGAGCTGGGCAAACTCAATACCACCCAGTCGAACTCGGCGCGCAAACAGGCGGCCAAGGACAAGGCGGACGGCAAGCCGCAGAAGAGCGAAAAGGATCTGACGATCTGGGACGCGCTCGGCGTGCACTGCTCGGCCAACGAACGCCGCGCCGACGAAGCCTCGCGCGACGTCGAGAACTGGCTCAAGTGCTTCTTCATGCAGGACAAGCTCGGTGAAGAATTCACCGGCACCGTGGCCGGCGTGACCACCTTCGGCATCTTCGTCCAGTTGGATGAATTGTTCGTCGAAGGCCTGGTGCACATCACCGAACTGGGTCAGGATTATTTCCAGTACGACGAAGCGCGTCACGAGCTGCGTGGCGAGCGTACCGGCCAGCGCTATGGCCTGACCGACCGCGTCACCGTCAAGGTGGCCAAGGTCGACCTGGAAGCGCGCAAGATCGACCTGGTGCTCGCTTCGAGCGAAGGGGCGGCGGCGGGCGAACAACGTCCGGCCGGCGCTCGTAATGGCAACCGTGGCAATGGTCAAGGTGGCCAGAACGGCCAGGGTGGCCAAAAGCGTGATGAACCGCGTTTCGCAAAAGGCGATGAGCCACGTTCGGAAAAGTCGAAGCGCAATCGTCGCGGCGGCAAGCGCAACAAGGGCGGCCAGGATAACGGCCAGCGCTTCAACGAAACCTCGGCCGTGCCGGTGGCAGCGCCAATGACGCCGGCAGCAGTGCCGACGCCGATCGAGCGCGCACGCCAGGCGGTGCAGGATACGCTGAGCACGCAGAACACGCAGAATGCCCAGAACGCGCCGAAGCCGAAGTCGCGCAAGGCGCGCGCCAAGGCCCGGGCGGAAGAGCGTGCGAATGCAGCGCCAGTGCAGGCGCCAGTTGCGGCTCCAGCACCAGCGCCAGTACCTGCCCCAGTACCAGCGCCAGCACCGGCGCCAGTACCGGCGCCGGTGGCAGCACCTGCTCCGGCACCGGTCGCGCCAGCGCCTGCGCCGAAGCCGGTCGTGGTCGAAGCGGTGAAGAGCGAAGCGCCGGTCAAGCCGGCACGCAAGCCGCGCGCCGCCAAGACCGCGATCGCTAGCGCGCTGCAAGCGCCGACGCCAGCACCGGTTGCAGCGCCAGTGGAAATTGCTGCGAAGCCGGCAGCCAAGCGCACCGCGAAAACTGCGGTCAAGCCGGCAGCGCCTGCGCCAGTCGAAGCCCCAGCCAAAGCACCGCTCAAAGCACCAGCCAAGGCAGCGACCAAACCGGTCGCCAAAGCGCCTGCGAAAGCGCCAGCCAAGGTCGCCATCAAAGCCCCAGCGAAAGCGCCGGCCAAGGTTGCGCTTGAAGCGCCAGCCCCTGCCAAGGCCGCGGCCAGGAAAGCGCCTGCAAAGGCTGCTGCCAAGGCCGTCGCCAAGCCAGCCATGCCTGAGCCGGTCGTGTTCGTCTCAGAAAACCCGGCCAAGGTCGCAGCCAAGAAAGCTGCCGCGCCACGCAAGCCGGCGGCCAAGAAAAGCGTCGCCAAAGACGACACCCCCATCGCGGCCAAAACCGCGTCCAAAACCAGCAAGAAGAAGTAAGAGAAAAGAAGTACAGCATGAAGAATAAAATGATTTTCGGCTTCCACGCGGTCACTTCCCGACTGCGTCACGAAGCGCAGTCGGTGGAAGAGATCTTCATCGACGCCGAGCGCAAGGACCGCCGCATGCAGGATCTGGTGGCCAACGCCAAGTCGATGGGCGTGCGCGTGATGCCGGTCGAGGCCGCGCGTCTGGACAAGATCACCGGCACCCGCCGTCACCAGGGCGTGATTGCCTTCGCCAGCCAGCTGGCGCTGGCGCGCAACCTCGACGAGCTGCTCGATGCGATCGACGGTCCGCCGCTGCTGTTGATCCTGGACGGCATCACCGATCCGCACAACCTGGGCGCCTGCCTGCGCGTGGCCGACGGTGTCGGTGCGCACGCGGTGATCGTGCCGAAAGACCGCGCGGTGGGCCTGAACGCCACTGCGGCCAAGGTCGCCAGCGGCGCCGCCGAGACCGTGCCTTACATCACGGTCACCAACCTGGCGCGCACCATGCGCGAGCTGAAGGAACGCGACATCCTCCTGATCGGCACCTCGGACGACGCCGACAAGGGCCTGTATGAAGCCGACTTCACCGGACCTGCCGCGCTGGTGATGGGTTCGGAAGGCGAGGGCATGCGCCGCCTGACGCGCGAGACCTGCGACGTGCTGGTGAATATCCCGATGTTCGGTTCGGTCGAAAGCCTGAACGTGTCGGTGGCGTCGGGCGTGTGCCTGTACGAAGCGCGCCGTCAGCGCATCGGGCGCGAAGCGTAAATAGTCTTGCCTCATGACCGCATCGCCGCGCTCGCGGTGATGCGCTCATGATTCCCAAGCGCAGCCTGGATTGCCGGGTAGCCAACAGTTTTGCCTTCTTCCCCTGCAAGAGCGTCCCGGATCGGCTACCATGAATGCCGTTTCATCACGCACTATTGCACGCACCACCATGTTCTTCTCCCGACTCCGCGACGACATCCGCAGCATCATCGAGCGCGACCCTGCCGCCCGTAACGGCTGGGAAGTGCTGACCTGCTATCCCGGACTGCACGCGGTCATCATGCACGGCTGGGCGCACGCCTGCTGGCAACGCCATCTCAAGTGGCTGGGACGCTTCATCTCGATGCTGGCGCGCTTCTTTACCGGCATCGAAATCCATCCCGGCGCCAGCATCGGCCGGCGCGTCTTTATCGACCATGGCTTCGGCGTGGTGATCGGCGAAACCGCCGTCATCGGCGACGACTGCACCATCTACCAGGGCGTCACCCTCGGCGGCACGACCCTGGTGGCTGGCACCAAGCGCCATCCGACACTCGAGCGCGGCGTGATCGTCGGCGCCGGCGCCCAGGTGCTGGGCGCGTTCACGGTGGGCGAATACGCCAAGATCGGCTCGAATGCGGTGGTCGTCAAACCGGTCCCGGCCGGCGCCACTGCGGTCGGCAATCCGGCCCACATGACACGCAAGGAGGACGGCTCGCGCAGCGCGCAGCTATTCTCGGCCTATGGCGTTACGCCGAACGGCGACGATCCGTTGTCGAAAGCCCTGCGCGGCCTGATTGACCACGCTGCACGCCAGGACGAGCAGATCGAACGGCTCACCACCATCGTCAAGGCAGCCGGTCTGTGCTGCCCGAGCATGCACGAGGGTGATAAACTCGACTCGGAACAATTGAATCGCTTGGTTGATTAAGGAATCGCATGACGAATGAAACGACTGGCAGCGCCGTTGATACCAACGCTGCAGCCGTGCTTGACCCGGTCGAGCTGCGCGTACTGGCCGTGCTGGCCGAGAAAGAAGGGCTCACGCCCGACAATTATCCGATGTCGCTCAACGCGATCGTGAATGGTTGCAATCAATTGTCGAGCCGCGATCCGGTGATGCAGATGGGCGAAGACACCGTGCTCGACACCCTGCAGCGTCTTACCGAGCGCAAGCTGGTGAACGCGATCTCGCAGGCCGGCGCGCGCGTGGTCAAGTACGAGCACCGTATGCGCATCAAATGGACACTCGAGCAGGACAAGCTGGCCGTGCTCACCATCCTGATGCTGCGCGGCCTGCAGACCGCCGGCGAGATCCGCACCCGCAGCGGCCGCCTGCACGAATTCAAGACCGTGCAGGATGTCGAAACGGCGCTGCAATTCCTGATCGACAAATACCCGCCGCTGGTGGTCAAGCTCGAACGCGCACCGGGCACCAAGGAATCGCGCTATGGCCAGTTGCTCGGGGGCGAGATCACCATCGTCGCCGGCAGCGAGCAAAGTTCGAGCTCGAGCTCAGGCAGCGGCCAGACCCAGGGCGCCCGGGTACAGCAGCTGGAGCAGCAAGTCGCCTCCCTGCGCGGTGAACTGGACGAACTCAAGGTCCAGTTCGAGGCGTTTCAGCGTCAGTTCCTGTAAGCGCGGAAGCTTCTGCCAGGTCGAGTTCGATCAGCGCGTCGTCGCTCCAGCGCTTGTCGCCGATCGGCACCCGGAAACCGCGCCCGTCGGTTTCCAGATTGGCGCTGCGGTTGCCGTCGACCAGCACCGCGCCATTCACGTTGCCACCGTGCCTGAACGTGAAGCCGACCTTGTTGCGATCGACCGTAAAGCCGCACCAATCGCGTGTGCGCAGGACGGTATTTGCCGTCAGCACAATCCATAGCGGAATCTCTTCCTTGGCGATCGCGACGTGCACCCGGCACTCCAGGCGCAGGTCGCCCAGGCGCCGCACGTTGTCCGGCAAGCCGGGCGAACGAACCGTCGGCGTGACCTTGTAGTCGCGCCGCTTCTGGTTCAGCACCAGCTCGGCCTTGGCGTCGAGCGCGGCCTGGCTGCGCGGCACCGTGAACATGCCATCCGCACTCACCGGCAACGCCAGGCTGAAGCCGTCGTTGCCGCCGAGGCGCGCCATCGGCAGTGCTGCCTGACCGGCAGCGCCGCGCGGTTCGATGCGAAAGCGCACCGCTGCAACCCGCGGCGCCATCGCGTGGTACTGGTCGAAGGCATCCAGGCCGGCAACGATCGCCTTGTACTTGCGCACTTCCGGGTCACGCAAGTCGTTGACCTTGATCTCGTCCGGGTTGCCGGGTTTGCTGTCAGCCGCCGCTGCAGGAACGCTACAGCCGAGCAGGGCGGCCATCGTGAGAGCGAGCGTGCGCATGGCATTCAGCCTTCATCGCGCCAGCGGCGCAGGCGCACCGCGCCGGCGATCATCGCGCAACCGGCGGCGGCGGCGATCCATACTGCAGGCGAGGCCAGTGTCGAATACGAGATGTTCAGCAGCAGCCCCGCATCCAGTCCGTTCTGCATCTGCACCAGCGCGCTTTTGTCGACCTCGCCGAACCAGATTCCCGGGAACAGGCCACCGAGCATGCGCGCCACCACTTCGTTGCCGAGCCACTTGGCGCCCAGCGAGACGCCGGAAAAACGACTCATCAGGAAATCGAACCAGGACAGGATCGCCAGTATCACCACGGGCATGCCGACCGCCCACAGAAACACCTTCGACTTGGCCCAGCTCGATACCAGCAGCAGCCAGCCGACCGTCGGCAAGGCCCAGATGATGTACAGCGGCAGGAAGCTCAGCAGGTACAGCGGCGACAAATACAGGCGCATGTCGGACAGCACCGGCACGATCAGGTTGATGTCGTTCAGGGCCGCCGCGACCAGTCCCAACGCCAGCAGGACCAGCGAGGTGGCCACGCCGGTGCCGATCACCACCAGCGGCGCGACCAGCAGGGCGACGATCACTTTCGACAGCACGATGTCGCGGTCCGACAGCGGCAGCGACTTCCAGAACAGGATGCTGCGGTCGCGCCGGTCGTCGTACAGCGCCGCCAGGCAATAGAAAAACACGACCACCGGCAGCACCAGGAACAGCGGCGCCGCCACTGCCAGATAACTGGACGCAACCACGCTGGCCAGCCTGGCGCGCATGGCGTGCGGCACGCCATGCACCGCCACCTGGTGCTCGCCCATCTGGAAGTGAAACGAACCGGCATGCATGATTCCGTACAGGAAGCCGCCGCCGAGCACCAGCACCAGCGCCACCGACACCGCCAGCGGCGCCCAGAAGAACGCGCCCTTGTGTTCCCACAGTTCGCGCCGGATCAGCCATTTCAGGTTGGTCATGCCAGTACTTGCGAGTGAGTTCGCTCTGGAACCAGTGCCGGTTGGCGCGTTGCTGGGCAGGCTTGCTGTCATGTTGGTATTCATGCGTAGGTTCCTTTCATGGTGGCGACGAACAGATCGGCCACGCTCGGGTTGCGTACTTCGCCCAGTGCCGTCAGCTGTTCACGCGACAGGCCGCCGGCGCGACGCGCATCGAACAGCATGACCGATTTGCCGAACACGGTGCGCTGGTCGATCGGCTGCAGCGCGCTGGCGGCGGCCACCTTGTCGGCGGAGACCATCACTTCGACATAACGTTCACCGATCTCTTCCATCGTTGCCGACAGCGCGATCTTGCCGTCGCGGATGAACAGCAGGTCGGTCAGGATGTGTTCGACTTCTTCGACCTGGTGCGTGGTGATGACGATGGTCTTGTCTTCGTCAAAATAATCTTCGAGCAGGTTCTGGTAGAAGCTCTTGCGGTAAATGATGTCCAGCCCCAGGGTCGGTTCGTCCAGCACCAGCAGCCTGGCATCGATCGCCATCACCAGCGCCAGGTGCAGCTGCACGATCATGCCCTTCGACATTTGCTTGACCTTCATGGTCGGCGTCAGCTTGGTGTTGGCGATGTAGCGCTCGGCTTTGCTGCGGTCGAAACGCGGATGCACGCCGGCCACGAAGTCGATCGCATCCCTGACCCGCAGCCAGCGCGGCAGGATGGCGACGTCGGCGATGAAGCAGACGTCTTGCATCAGCTCATCGCGTTGGGTGCGCGGATCGAATCCCAGCACCGACAGCTCGCCCTCGAACGGAATCAAACCCAGTGCCGCTTTCAGCGTCGTGGTCTTGCCCGAGCCGTTGGGGCCGATCAGGCCGACGATGCGTCCGGCCGGAATCTCGAAGTCGATGCCGTCGACCGCAACCTGCTTGCCGTAGCGCTTGGTAAGGCCGCGTGCGGACAGAACGGCGCTCATGCTGCACCTCCGTCGCTGGTGCTGGCGCGCAGCAACTGCTCCACATCCAGGCCGAGGCGGCGGATGCGCTCAACCATCGCCGGCCACTCTTCGCGAATGAAGCGCTCGCGTTCGCTGGCCAGGAGTTTTTCGTTTGCGCCTTCGGTGACATACATGCCAATTCCCCTTCGCTTTTCCACCAGGTTCTCGTCGACCAGTTCCTGGTACGCTTTCGAGACGGTGATCGGATTGAGTTGATATTCCGCCGCGATCTGGCGTACCGAGGGCAGGGCATCGCCGGGCTTCAGGGCGCCGTCGAGCATCATGCCCACCACCCGCTCCTTGAGCTGGCGGTAGATCGGGGTGTTTTCGTTCCAGCCGACATTCATCTGCGGCCTCCCTTCTGTTGCGGTGCTTGCATACCGGCCTCCTGGTTGATGCCAAGGTGATGTGATGAGGTGGTGTTGTAGTGAACTATAACACTATGCGCGTGAATGTAAACATGCAGACGCCAGATTATTCCGGCGGCATGAATCTACGTCGGGCGTTGGAGAATGGCGCCGTCGATGTCGTGGCGGACGATGCTGCCGTCACCGTGCACGGCGATCCAGCCACCGCGAACCGGCTCCTGGTCGAGCTCCCAGTCCGGCAGCACATAGCGCAGCTTGCCATCATGCTCGTGTACGGCAGGGCGGTGGGTGTGGCCATGGATAATCGCCGACGCATCAAGCGCGGCGAACACCTCGTCGACCGCGGCCGGCGTCACGTCCATGATCTCGTACGACTGGCCCGACTGCGCTTCGCGGCTGCCTTCACGCAGGCCGGCGATGATCGCCTTGCGCTGCGCCAGCGGCATGCCGAGAAATTGCGCCTGCCATGCCGGATCGCGCACCTGGGCGCGAAAGGCCATGTAATTGGTGTCGTGCGTGCACTGGGCGTCGCCGTGTACCAGCGCGATGCGGCGTGCGCCGGCTTCGATGAGGTGGGGTTCTTGCAGCAGGCGTAAGCCGGCAGCGTCGGCAAACGCCGGGCCGACCAGGAAGTCGCGGTTGCCGGCCAGCCAGTACACAAGGGTGCCGCTGTCGCTCAGGGAGCGCAGTGCGGCAACGATGCTTGCATTGAACGGATCGGCGATATCGTCATCGCCGGCCCAGTATTCGAAAATATCGCCGAGCAGGTACAGCCGCTCGGCGTGCGCCGCGTGCTCAAGGAGGAAGCCGAGAAAGGCGTCCATCGTGCGCGGGTGCGATGCCTGCAAGTGCAGGTCAGAAACGAACAGCGCGAACGGGCGCGCAGCCAGCCCCGATGTGCTCGACTGGGGCTGGTGCGCGCCTGCCATCAGATGACTTCGATCTTCTCGATGATCACGTCTTCTGCCGGCACGTCCGAGTGCATGCCGCTGCGGCTGGTCTTGACGCCGTTGAGTGCATCGACCACGTCCTGGCCGGCAGTGACTTTACCGAACACGGCGTAGCCCCAGCCGTCCTGGCCCGGGTAGTCGAGGAAGGCATTGTTCTTGGTGTTGATGAAGAACTGGGCCGATGCCGAGTGCGGCGCCGAGGTGCGGGCCATGGCCAGCGTGTACTTGTCGTTCTTCAGGCCGTTCTTGGCTTCGTTCTCGACGGTGGTGTCGGCCGGCTTTTGCTTCATGCCTGGCTCGAAACCGCCGCCCTGGATCATGAAGTCCTTGATCACGCGGTGGAAGATGGTGTTGCTGAAGTGGCCTGCCTTGACATATTCCAGGAAGTTGGCGACGGTCTTCGGCGCTTTTGCGTCGTCCAGCTCGGCGGTGATGGCGCCGTGGTTGGTGGTGATGAGAATGTTCGTCATGGGTTGTCCTTTTCCTTGATTGTTGTTCGGATCGTCTCGCGCACACCGCGTGGCGCGAGTTGTTCGCTCGCTATTTTACAAGCTTGTCGCCCTTCAGGAGCGTGGCCGATTTAATCGTGATCGGCACCACCGGCACGTTTTGCAGGTTGCGGATGTCGTCCACCACCACGCCCTTGATCTTGTCGACCACTTCCTGGCCCTTCACCACGCGCCCGAACACGGTGTAGCCCGAGCCGCCCACGTTCGGAAAATCGATGCCGGAATTGTCGGCCACGTTGATGAAGAACTGCGAGGTGGCGCTGTCGGGATTGTCTTCACGCGCCATGGCGATCGTGTATGGCACGTTCGACAGGCCGTTGTTCGATTCGTTCTTGACCGCGGGACGGGTCTTGCGGCCTTCGAACTTTTCGTTCATGCCGCCGGCCTGAATCATGAAGCCGTCGATCACGCGGTGGAAAATGGTGCCCTTGTAGAAGCCCGATTTTACGTAGGCCAGGAAATTGGCGACGTTCCTGGGCGCCTTTTCCTGGTCGAGCTCGACGACGATTTCGCCCATCGTGGTCTTGAGCGACACTTGCGGCAGGTCGGCGGCCAGGGCTGCGCCGGAGAGCAACAGGGCGCCGGCGGCAGCGCCGAGTTGAACGATCATGGCGCGGCGGGTGAGCGTGAACGATGGCATGGAAGCTTTCCTCCGATGGAGCTGGCGCAAGGCGCTGTCAAGGGTTGTCTCGAAAATAAAGCTGGTCCGTAGGAGGGCAGCCGTGTTTTTATCAATGCTATACTTCGTAGAGGCACGTTCCATTCTATCAAATAAGTAACAATAAAAACGACACCGAGGAGCGCTGCGCATCCAGTGCAGATAACGACGTCGATGCGATCGCCTGGCGCCCAATTGTTTCATCAATTGCCGCGCCTTGATCGCTATTGCGGTTCGCGCTCTTCGCCTTGTCGGCATTCAACACGGTATTCAAAGCGGTATTCAATGAGCCAACTGAAGATTTACAACACGCTCGCGCGTGACAAGCAGGTATTTGTCCCGAAGGTCGCCGGCAAGGTCGGCATGTACGTATGCGGCATGACCGTCTACGACTACTGCCACATCGGCCACGCGCGAATGATGATGGCTTTCGATGTCGTCTACCGTTGGCTGCTGGTGTCCGGCTACGAGGTCAAATACGTCCGCAACGTTACCGACATCGAAGACAAGATCATCCGCCGCGCAGTGGAAAACGGCGAGACCATCCGCTCGCTGACCACGCGCTTCGAGAAGTACATGGACGAAGACACGGCCGCGCTTGGCATCCTGCCGCCGACCGACGTCCCGCGCGCCACCGAATACGTGCCGCAAATGCTCGGCATCATCGAGAAGCTCGAACAAAAAGGCCTGGCCTACCGCAGCGACGACGGCGACGTCAACTACGCGGTGCGCGGCTTCGAAGGCTACGGCAAACTGTCCGGCAAGTCGCTCGACGACCTGCGCGCCGGCGAGCGTGTCGACGTCAATTCCGGCAAGCGCGATCCGCTCGACTTCGTGTTGTGGAAGGCTGCCAAGCAATCCGAACCGGATGAAGCCAAGTGGGATTCGCAATGGGGCCAGGGCCGTCCCGGCTGGCACATCGAATGCTCGGCCATGTCGTGCGCGACGCTGGGCGAACACTTCGACATCCACGGCGGCGGCGCCGATCTGCAGTTTCCGCACCACGAAAACGAGATCGCCCAGTCCGAAGGCGCGTTCGGCGCGCCGATGGTGAACTACTGGATACACAACGGTTTCGTGCGCGTCGATAACGAAAAGATGTCCAAGTCGCTGGGTAACTTTTTCACCATCCGCGACGTGCTGAAAAAGTACGATGCCGAAGTGGTGCGCTTCTTCATCCTGCGCGCCCACTACCGCAGCCCGCTGAACTACTCGGACGCTCACATCGACGACGCCAAGGGCGCGCTGACGCGCCTGTACACGGCGCTGTCCGGCATCGACCTCGGCGCTGACGCACCAGGCGTCGACTGGGACGAAGCCCACGCTGCGCGCGTGCGCGAAGCGATGGACGACGATTTCAATACCCCGCTGGCAGTGGCCGCGCTGTTCGATCTGGCCAGCGAAGTCAACCGCAGCAAGTCGGTCGCAGTCGCGCGCCAGTTCAAGGCGCTGGCCGGCGTGTTCGGCCTGCTCGAACGCACGCCGCAACAATTCCTGCAAGCGGGCGTGGCCGGTGAGGACGGCATGAGCGAGGCTGCTATCGAAGACGCCATCGCCCGCCGCGCCGCCGCCAAGGCCGCACGCGACTTCGCGCAATCGGACGCCATCCGCAACGAACTCACCGCCGCCGGGATCATCCTGGAAGACAAGCCGGACGGAACGACCTGGCGCCGCGCATGATGGCAGCCAACAAGGACAAGAGCGGCGCTGCGAGCGCTGCAGTAACAGTCGTCGGCGCCGAGGCGCTGGCCGTGCCCGCCTACTGGGCCGAAGCCAAGCTCGAGCTGATGCAGCGCGACCGCATCATGAACAAGCTGATCCCGCAGTTCGGCGACCTGCACCTGCGCGGCCAGCCTGACCCGTTCACCACGCTGGCGCGTTCGATCGTCGGCCAGCAGGTCACGCCGAAAGCGGCCGACCTGGCCTGGGGCAAGCTGCTGGCGGTGTGCCCGAAACTGTCGCCAAGCTGCGTGGTCAAGGCCGGTGCGGCGCAGCTGTCGGGGTGCGGCCTGTCGAAGCGCAAGACCGAATACATCCTCGACCTGGCCGACCATTTCAAGGCCAAGCGGGTGCATGCCGACCTGTGGTCGGAAATGGATGACGAAGCCGTCATCGCCGAGCTGATCCAGATTCGCGGCATCAGCCGCTGGACAGCCGAGATGTTTTTGATATTTAATTTATTGCGCCCGAACGTCATGCCACTGGACGACCCGGGCCTGATCCAGGGCATCAGCCAGAATTACTTTTCCGGCGAGCCGGTCTCGCGCAGCGATGCGCGCGAAGTGTCGGCCAACTGGGAGCCGTGGCGCACGGTCGCCACCTGGTACCTGTGGCGTAGCCTGGACCCGGCGCCGGTATAGAACGAAAGCAGCGCTGAGCGGCCTTGCCGAGGTATGCCATACGCGTCCGGCACGGTAGAATAGCGCCCTGATCCGCCACGCATGAGCACAACAACAAGCACTGCACGGCACGACATCATCCCGGAGGTACAATGACTAAAACAACTTTCCTCAATTTTGAGCAGCCGATCGCCGAGCTGGACACCAAGATTGAAGAGCTGCGGTTCGTGCAGGACGATTCCGCCGTCGACATCTCCGAAGAGATCGACCGCCTGGCCAAGAAGAGCCAGCAACTGACCAAAGACATCTACGCCAAGCTGACTCCATGGCAAGTGTCGCAGATCGCACGTCACCCGCAGCGTCCATACACGATGGACTATGTGAACGCGATCTTCACCGATTTCCATGAACTGCACGGCGACCGCACATTCGCCGACGACCAGTCGATCATCGGCGGCCTGGCCCGTTTCAACGGCCAGCCATGCATGGTGATCGGCCACCAGAAGGGACGCGACACCAAAGAGCGTGCGATGCGCAACTTCGGCATGCCGAAACCCGAAGGCTATCGCAAGGCCATGCGCCTGATGAAGCTGGCCGAAAAATTCGGTCTGCCGATCTTTACGTTTGTCGATACCCCGGGCGCGTTCCCGGGCATCGACGCCGAAGAGCGCGGCCAGTCGGAAGCGATCGGCCATAATCTGTTCGTCATGGCCGAACTGAAAGTGCCGCTGATCGCGACCATCATCGGCGAAGGCGGCTCCGGCGGCGCGCTGGCGATCGCGGTGGGCGACGCAACCTTGATCCTGCAATACGCGACCTACTCGGTGATTTCGCCGGAAGGCTGCGCCTCGATCCTGTGGAAGACCTCGGAGCGTGCGGCCGACGCCGCGGAAGCCCTGGGCCTGACCGCGCACCGCCTGAAAGCGATGGGCCTGGTCGACAAGATCGTCAACGAGCCACTCGGTGGCGCCCACCGCGATCCGGCGCAAATGGCGCAGCTGCTCAAGCGCGCGCTGGCCGACACCTTGCGCCAGTTCCAGGGAATGAAGACCAAGGACCTGCTGGAAGCGCGTCATCAGAAGCTGATGAGCTACGGCAAGTTCAAGGAAACCTTGCCGCGCGAAGAGTGAGCCGTTCCAAGGCCGGCGACTTGCCGGCAGCGTTTGTGCAAGCCCTGACCGGCTTGCGCGCCACATACTCCCCGACTTGCATTGCGATTGCCTGCAGCGGCGGCCTCGACTCGATGGCCCTGCTGCGCCTGGCCCACGCCTGGTGCTCGGAGCAGGGCATCTCTTCCGTCGCACTCCACGTTCATCATGGCTTGAGTCCGAATGCCGACGACTGGCTCGCGCATGTGGAGACGGCCAGCGCCGCGCTCGGCATCGCCTGCGAGCATCGCCGCGTGACGGTCCCGAAAGACGGCTCCGGCATCGAAGCTGCGGCGCGCAAGCTGCGTTATGCGGCGCTGGGCGAGATGGCGCGCGCGCATGGCGCCGGCTTGCTGCTTACTGCCCACCACCTCGATGATCAGGCTGAAACTGTGCTGCTGCAATTGCTGCGCGGTTCCGGTCCGGCTGGCCTGTCCGGCATGGACGCGGCCAATCATGCGCCCGACCTGCTGGGCGACGCATCCCTGGTGATGGCGCGTCCGCTGCTGACACAGTCGCGCGCTGCGCTTGAAGCGTATGCGCGTGAGCATGCGCTGAGCTGGGTCGAGGACGAATCGAACCAGGACCCGCGCTACACCCGCAACGCGCTGCGCCATCAGGTGATGCCGGCGCTGGCGAATAATTTCCCCGGCTTCCAGGCGCGCATCGCACGCGGCGCTGCTCATGTCGCAGCGGCCCAGCGCATGCTGGACGAACTGGCGGCGCAGGATCTGGCCGCTTGTCTTGAAGGCGATGCGATCGACCTCGGCCGCCTCGGCCAACTCAGCGCTGACCGCATCGACAATACGCTGCGCCACCTGTTCGTGGTGCGCGGCCTGGCGATGCCGTCGACTGCCTGGCTCAACCAGATGGTAGCGCAATTGTTTTCGGCGCGCGAGGACGCGCAGCTGAAGGTCACGCACCCGGGCTGCGTCATCCGCCGCCATCGCGGCAAGTTGATCCTGACCCCACACCTGGCCGACCTGGCAGGCATGCGCGACCCCGACGACGAAGGCGTGCTGGAGAAGTTTGGTCACGATTTCCGCTGGCAGGGCGAAGCGTCGATCGCGTTTCCCGACTACGGCGGCGTGCTGCACTTCGAACAGGGCGAGCAGGGCGTCGACGCCGCCTGGCTGCGCAGCCAGCGCTTGACCATCGACTTCCGCAAAGGCGGTGAGCGCCTCAAGCCGGCCGCCAACCGGCCCACGCGCGGCCTGAAGGCGCACTATCAGGCGCTCGGCGTTCCAGCTTGGGAGCGCGAGCGGCTCCCGGTTGTGTTCGCCACGTTCGAGCTGCTGTATGCGGCCGGGATCGGCATGGATTGCCGTCATTTCGGCGCACCCGGGAGCGAGCTGATCGCATTGCGCTGGGACGCGAACCCAGCCTGATTCGGCAGGCCGGTCATACCTGTTCGGGTATTACTTTATTTTCTTTTCATATAGCTTTTCCGACTGTCGCTGCTTGTGATGGCGCATTGCAACATGCTAGAGTAAGGGTCCCCTAGAACAACTTCACATCCTTCTCACCTGCAGGAACCCTTCCCGATATGGCTTTAATTGTCCACAAATATGGCGGAACGTCGATGGGCTCGACGGACCGCATCAAGAATGTCGCGGCCCGTGTGGCCAAGTGGCATGACGCAGGTCACCAAATTGTTGTCGTCCCATCCGCAATGTCGGGCGAAACGAATCGCTTGATTGGTCTGGCCAAGGAAATCATGGCGCAACCGGACCCGCGCGAACTGGACATGATCGCCTCGACCGGCGAACAGGTATCGGTGGGCCTGCTGGCGATGGCGCTGCTGGCGATCGGCAAGGATGCGGTGTCGTACACCGGCTGGCAGGCGGGCATCCGCACCGACTCGTCGTTCACCAAGGCGCGCATCCAGTCGATCGACGATTCGCGCGTGCTGCGCGATGTCGCGGCCGGCAAGATCGTGATCATCACCGGCTTCCAGGGCATGGACGAAGATGGCAATATCTCGACCCTGGGCCGCGGCGGTTCGGACACCTCGGCAGTGGCGATCGCCGCTGCGCTGAAGGCGGACGAATGCCTGATCTACACCGACGTCGACGGCGTCTACACGACCGATCCGCGCGTGGTCGATGAGGCGCGCCGCCTGTCGAAGATCACCTTCGAGGAAATGCTCGAACTGGCCTCGCTGGGCTCGAAAGTGCTGCAGACCCGTTCGGTGGAATTCGCCGGTAACTACCAGGTGCCGACGCGCGTGCTGTCGTCGCTGACCGACCCTTTGATGCCGCTGGCCGAAGAAGCCCAGTCCGGCACCCTGATTTCGTTTGAGGAAGAAAGCAACATGGAACAAGCCGTCATCTCCGGCATCGCGTTCAATCGCGACGAAGCAAAGATCACCGTCCTGGGCGTGCCGGACAAGCCTGGCGTGGCGTATCACATCCTGGGACCGATCGCCGACGCGAATATCGAAGTCGACATGATCATCCAGAACCAGTCGGTGGACGGCAAGACCGACTTCACCTTCACCGTGCCGCGCGGCGAATACGCGCAGGCAGTCAAGGTGCTGGAAGGCCAGCAGGAAGCGCTGGGCGCCGCGCGCATCATGGGCGACGCCAAGGTCTCGAAAGTGTCGGCAGTGGGCGTGGGCATGCGCAGCCACGTCGGCGTCGCGTCGCAGATGTTCCGCACGCTGTCGGAAGAGGGCATCAACATCCAGATGATCTCGACGTCGGAGATCAAGATCTCGGTGCTGATCGACGAGAAATACATGGAACTGGCCGTGCGCGCGCTGCACAAGGCATTTAACCTCGAGCAAGGTTAACAAATTCAAACTTTTTTGGGCGTGCGTTCTTGACGCAAAGAGCGCCAGCCCTTAAGATGCTTGCACTCAGCGCTGACCGCAAGATTGGTTCTGATTGGAGACGTGGCCGAGTGGCCGAAGGCACATCCCTGCTAAGGATGCATACGGCTTATACCTGTATCGTGGGTTCGAATCCCACCGTCTCCGCCAAGATAGATGAAAAAAGCCACCGCAAGGTGGCTTTTTTCTTTGTTGGCTGGGCAGACGAGTAAGGCGCCTGCGCGCCTTACGTGTGGGAGGCGAAGCTGCGCGCATACTTGCGCGCAGGCGGCCTGCAGCATGTAGGCGAATCCCACCGTCTCCGCCAAGATAGATGAAAAAAGCCACCGCAAGGTGGCTTTTTTCTTTGTTGGCTGGGCAGGCGAGTAAGGCGCCTGCGCGCCTTACGTGTGGGAGGCGAAGCTGCGCATACTTGCGCGCAGGCGGCCTGCAGCATGTAGGCGAGTCAGGGCCCGCCTGGCAAACCGGGCGGCATTCCCAATGTCTCTACCGGCGCGATCGTTGTCGATAGCGGCAAGGGGAAGGTGAATCGAATCAACCTGACCAATCCCCGGTAAGAAACGGCGTCGCAGGTTTCATTATCGTCACCGGGCATGCAGACCCGAACCCGGACCAGCCGGATGCAGTTGGTGGCATTCGGATTGCTGGTGCAATTGATCCGGTTGGTACGCGGACTATCCGGCATCGCCGTGATTGCCACAGGCATGGAGCTCGTACTGGCCGGGATGCGCAGGTAGTCGATCCTGATGTGCTGATCGGAGACTGGCTCGCTGAAGAGCAGCACGCCTGGCGAATTGCGGAAAAGCGCGCGCTGGCGAACGCTCTGCATCGCCGTGGCATCGCTGAAATCGGTATTGACTGCCAGCGCGGCCGCCCTGCGCGTGACTTCTTGCAGGGTATTGATCACATACATGGCGCGCGACACTTCGACGATGCCGAAAAACAGTACGAAGAAGATGATCGCCACCAAGCTGAACTCGACCGCGGCGACGCCTCGTTGTGTCGAGGACGGACGATGGCGTCTGCCAGCCGGATAGCTTGCCGGCGTGGTGGGTCGTAAGGCCCGTGTCGGTACGCATAACATCCTCCAGCAGAAATAATGGGCAGGCATGAGATTGCCCAGGTCGGGATGGCGTCTGCGAGGGAGCGGCGTCATGGGTAGAGTACTACGTGTGTTCCCAGCGACTGCTCGGGAATTAGTCCGGCGAATTCACCGTAGAGCGACGCAGACGTGGCCGGCGTCGTCATGAAAAATCGTCCGATACCAAGTACGGTGGCGCTATTTCCAACAACCGGACAGGCCAGCAACGGCAGGTTCAGGACGCGCCGGTGGCGCACGAATTTGTTGTTGTTCGGAGGATTGCCGAAGAAGCTCCCGCTGGTCTGCAAGTATGGTGTTGGCATGGCCGCGTCGGCAGGATACGGCGTCGTGCTCGAGGTCGCTGGTCTGCCTGGCGCATACAGGGTGCTCCATGCCGACGTACCGAATGTGGCGTAACCTGCCGCCGGCTCCGGTTGTCCGGATTGGTACGCCGAATACGGAACTGCCCTGGCGTACGACCAGAGTGGCCCGAACTCGGCTGCGGTAGTGCCGGCCGGGGCCTGGTCGGGGCCGGCGATCGTCCAGCGCCTGCCGTCGCTGATCAGCAATTTCGCCGCTTGCGCTTGCGGCTGTACAAGCATCCAGAGACTGCCACCATTGTGGTTATATGCCATCACATTGGCGTCCGACGGCGCCGTACGCGCATCGCAGGGCGCGGTGGTGGCGTTATACAGACCAAAGCGTGAGTTCAGATGGTGATACAGACTCGCGAGCGGGAATGGCGACGACACCGTGACGCTTCCTGGTCCGGTCAATCTGGTCATCGCCATCGTGCCGGTGCAAACGAACGGTGCGATCGTGGCGGCATTCGTGATGGGGGCGCCGCCTGCCAGCGGATTGACGACGAAGGTGCGTCCCGTCGTCGCCGCCGAGCGGTCCAGGTCCAGCAAGTTGTACCCGACACCGCGCCGAAAACCGTACTCTTCGAGTTCGCCGCCATGATCGCGATGCGCTTCGTCGCGCATGGCGCAGATGCCCAGCGGCGTTACTCTGAGACCGGATCGTCCTGCGATGGCGCTGGCGTTGGTCGACGTCGCGCGGGCGTTGAAAAAAATCTGCACGAACATCGTCGCTATGTCGCCATGATTACCGGGCAGCCGGTCCGTATCCACGTTGACGTATAGCAGCCGTTCGGGGCGCGTACGCGCCTCTTCAGCGCCGAGCCATGGGCCTGCCGGCGTTTCACCGAACATCACTGCGTCCGCTGACCAGTTCAATGTCCTGTTTCCATATTGGTAAGTAACTGCGCCCGGTGGGGGCGCACTGAAGCGATCCGACGCATGTTGCAATGCCTTGGTGATGCCTGCGCCCGTACCATTAAGCTCATGCGCAGCGGCCAGCGCCACCGAATCGGCGGCGTTTTGCAGTTCCATCTTGCGGTTGTAAAGCTGGGACAAATCGAGCGCCAGGGCAAGAAAGCCGATGATGATGATCAGCGATGCCGCGCACATGATCGCGATCGCGCCGGCCTGGCGCGCGCGCAGTCGGGGGCCGCGGCGCCGGATGGGGTTGGCACATGCTGCAGCGTGTATCCGGCCCATGGACGTTCCCTGCAATGACGTGGCGCTAGCGACCGACATAGCGCATGGTGACGTTCCCGACCATCACCATGTCGGTGTTGCCTAGATATGACGTCGTCAGGTTGCCAAAAATCGTGTCATGAAGAGTGATTTGGACCCTGACATGCACCATATCCGGTACGGCAGCGCCGCACGCACCGGTATTGCACTCGATATCGATCAGGATGCCATCCGTGAAATCGACTATCTCGCGCAGTTCCTCCTGGGCTATCCAGCGGGCGAGCGCGGCGATGCGCGCTTCATTGAATCCGCCACCAGGAGTTCGCATTTCCGCTTGCGTCGCAGTCGACAGGAAGCGGGCGGCGTCATGTGCTGCTTTCTGGCCGACGCTATAGAACAGGTAGACTCTGGCGAAAAACAGCGAAACTGCCAGGAGCAAAATGAGAAGTGGCATCACGATCGCCATTTCAACGGCAACGCCCCCTGCCGCTGAATGCCGGTTTTCTCTTGATGGCGATTTCATCGTCTTGCTTCCTGGAATCGTTGGCCCATCGTGGATTCTAGTCAGAAGAGACTACGATCATTTGATTTAGAACATTGCATGGATACGGAAGGCCCCGGTGCAAACCGGCAGGCATGGCCACGAGCGTCATGAATTTGGGGGGGAGGCTGGCACGCGCCAACAAACAAGAATGGCCCGCATGCGATTGAATCGCATGCGGGCCATTTAAAGGAGGCGCGGGACTTCAGTGCACCAACTTCAACAATGTACGCTGCCGGCGCAGTCCATCAAAGGAAAGCGCACGCCGGCCAGCGCGACTGTTTTACGCTGTCAGCCGGCCTGGCTGCTCAGCGCTTCCTGATAGCGTCGTTCGACTTCAGCCCAATTGATGATGTTGAAGAAGGCCGCGATGTAGTCCGGACGTTTGTTCTGGTACTTCAGGTAGTACGCGTGTTCCCACACGTCCAGGCCCAGGATCGGGGTGCCGCCCGACATGCCGGCGAACTGGCCCATCAGCGGGTTGTCCTGGTTGGCGCTGCTTTCCACGACCAGCTTGCCGTCCTTGCCGACGGTCAGCCAGGCCCAGCCGCTACCGAAGCGGGTCTGGGCGGCTTTGGTAAAGGCGTCCTTGAAGTTGTCGTAGCCGCCCAGGTCGGTCTCGATGGCTTGCGCCAGCTGGCCCGACGGCTGGCCGCCTTCGGGCGACAGCACGGTCCAGAACAGCGCGTGGTTGGCGTGGCCGCCACCGTTGTTGCGCACCACGTTCTGGACGCCCTGCGGCAGCGCGCCGATGTCGCTGATCAGCTGCTCGACCGGGACGTCGCCGACGTCGGAATCGGCCAGCGCGTTGTTGACGTTGGTGATGTAGGTCTGGTGGTGCTTGGTATGGTGGATCTCCATCGTCTGCGCATCGAAATGCGGTTCGAGGGCGTTATAAGCGTAAGGCAATGGCGGCAGTGTGTAAGGCATGATCGTTCTCCGTTCAGTTGGTTGGGAACACTGTTCCTGAAAGAAGGACTGTCCGGGAGCGGCGACACGCCATTCCCGGAGCGGGCGCATTGGCGCCGTCCGACGAATATTACTCGTTGCTTGTTTGCTGATGCGCGAAGGCGTACGACGGGCGCCCGGATCGGCAAAGCAGACCCCGGCGCCTAGCGCGCGCCCTGACTTGTCCAGAATACCAGCATCCCGAGAACGCTGGCGCGCCAGGTGAGCGTGAACGCGACCGTGAGGGTGCTGGCGGCCAGCGTCATGCACCAGACCAGCACCGCGATCGAGGGCGAATCGACCGCCAGGCACAGCGCGAGCGACAGGGTCAACGCCGCCGCGCCCAGCGTGCGCAGGGTGGTCACCAGCACCGCCGGCTGCGGCGCGGCGGCGCGCGCCTGGGTCCAGTGCACGTCCATCGACAGCGCCAGCCAGCCCATGCCGGCCAGGCTGGCGAGCAGGGCGGCCAACAGCATCAGCGCATCATGCATGGCCGGCCTCCAGCATCGGCGCCGGGGCGGCGGCGCGCAGGGCGTCGCGCCGCTGCAGCTTGCGCGCCGCCAGCAGGGCCAGCACGCTGCCGGTCAGCATGAACAGGTCGGCGCCGGCCACCGGCCAGTAGCCGGCGCCGATCGTGCGCGCCAGATGGTCGCCGGTGGTGATCCAGTTCAGCAGCGGCGCGATGACGGCCAGCGCGGCAATCGCCAGGCACTGCTCGCGCCAGGCCGGGGCCAGGCGAGCCTGCGCCACCGGTGCGGTGCGCCACAAGCCGTGCACGCTTGCCAGCAACCAGGCGCCCCAGAAGCAGTACTTTTCCATGTCGCCGCGCCATGGCCAGCCGGCTGGCATGGAATCGGGCAGCAGGCGGTTGGCGACCAGCATGCACAGGGTGGCCACCAGCATCCCGGTGACGGTCGTGACCGCCAGCGCGTCGACGATGCGCGCGCCGCTGACGCCCTGTTTCGCGTGCTGGCGCTTGCGTTTCTCGACAAAAAAGAACAGCCCGGTGGCGATGCAGGCGCAACCGGCCAGGCCGCCCAGCACGTACAGCCAGCGCAGCAGCCAGTGCCTGAAATGCTGCAGGTGCAGGCCGGTCAGGAATTCGTTGATGCGCGCCACCAGCGTCGGCGGCGGATCTTCGCGCAGGACCGTCCCGGTGGAGGCCTTGAAATGGATGCCTTCGCCGGCCAGCTGGACGCGGTCGGTGCCGGCGCGGTAGATGCTGACGTAGCCGTTGGCGTCGCCCACGTGCTGCACGTTCAGGTAGCCGACGTCGCCGGCCATGCCCTTGGCGGCCCAGCGGCGCTGGGCTTCAAGCACCATCGCGTCGACCGAGGCCATCGGTGCGGCGCTGCCGGCGCGCTCGTGCGGCAGGCCGGTCTGTTTCGCTTCGACCTGCTCGTGCTTGTCGTGCAGCGGCGCCAGTTGCGTGTGCGTCACCGGAAAATACACGTAGGCAAAGATCACCAGCCCGGTAAAGGCGAAGAAGAAGTGGAACGGCAGCGCCGCCACGCCGGTCAGGTTGTGCACGTCGAGCATGCTGCGCTGGGCGCTTTTGTTGGGGCGGAAGGTGAACAGCTCGCGCAAGATCTTGCGATGCATGATGACGCCGGTCACCAGCGCCATCAGCATCATCAGGGCGGCGAAGCCGACGATCCAGTAGCCGACCTGCTTCCATTCGATGGTGAGGCTGTAGTGCAGCGGGTAGAAGAAGCCGCTGCCGATCTTGAGGCGATCGTCGGGCAGGGCGACGCCGCTGCGCGGGTCGATGGTGCGGTTGGCCCAGACCGCCGTCTCGTGGTCTTTCGCGTTCGGCACTTGGTAGCCGACGAACAGGGTGAGCACCGGATCGCGGTGGGTGGTGTACGCGCCCCAGCTGCGCGCTGTGTCGAAACGCGCCGGCAGCGGGCCGTCGACCAGGCCGGCCACGGCGGCGCGCTCGGCCGCGTTCGGCTGCACGGTCTCGAAGATCGGTTTGAGCATCCGGTCGAACGAGGGCATCGGCTGCGGTTCGTAGCGGGTGTCGGGGATGGCCCAGCGGTCGATCTCGCGGTCGAACACCGACAACGAGCCGAAGAAGAAGACCACCATCAGCACCAGGCCCAGGGCCAGGCCGAACCAGGTGTGCAGCCAGGCCATCGTGTGGCGAAATTGCGGGAACATGGAGCGGCTCCGATCAAACCAGTTGTTGTTGCAGCAGCCAGGCGCCGGCACTGAGGAGCGCACCGCCGCCGACCAGCACCAGCGCCACGCGGCGCAGCTTGTGCGCGGCGAAGCCGGCCAGGAAGGCGCCCAGGTACACCAGGATGCCGATGATGTAGGACAGGTGTTCGGCGTCATGAAACGCCATGCCGGCGCCGTACATCAGGGCGGTGCCGGCAGCGATGACGCCCCAGGTGAAGACGTAGCCGCCGAGCAGGGCGAGCGCAGTGCGCGCAACGATGTGACTGCGAGTCAGGTGGCTGCGAGTCAAGGTATTGGAGGTCATGGATTGGCGCCGCGACTGCACAGACCAGAGAATGATAATCATTCTCATGATAGAGATGTCCGCCCCGCCTGACAAGCGGTTATCCCGCGTGGAAGAGCGGCAGGCGATACGGCGCCCGGCGGGCACCCCGGCGCGGTCGCTGGCCCTTACTTGAGCGTGACAGTCTGGGCGTCGCGCGGCAGCGACAGCGGACGGATCTCGGTGCTCTGGTGCAGGGTGTTGCGCCAGACATTGTCCTGCAGCGTCCAGACCCGCACATAGCGGCCGCGCCACTCTGTGGGCCGGCTGCCCCCGCGGGTCTGGGCGGTCAGGCGTCCGGTGACGATGGCGGTGCGGCCACTGTCCTGCAGCGTGATGTCCATGCCGTCAACACCATACGAGCGGAACTCGAATTCGTCGCGCGTCAAGAGTTGCAGGAACTCGGTTTTCGAGCGCACCCTGCCGTTGGTTTCGACGTGGTAGTAGGCGCCGCCGAGCAACTGGCGCAAGGCGGCCACATCGCGTTTGGCCACTGCCTGTGCACGCAGCGACTCGGCGTTGCGCACACCCGCGATGTCGCCCGTCGCCGCCTGCGGCGCCAGGCTTGCGCCCGGGGCAGGAACCGACGAAGCAGCGGCCGCGCCAGCCAGGCCGGCGCAAAGACAGAACATCAGGACGGGCAGGAGTCGCATGGTCGGCAAGGAAGTGGTGCGCATGGCACAGTATATGAATTCTTTGGCGCCGGTTTGTAACAAAGTTTATCGCACACGACACAATCTGGCCGTGGCCCGGCTATTCGTGTGCGTGACGCAACACTCGGCCGCTCTGGTAAAGTCTTGCCAGGGGTGTGGCGCCGCCATGTTCCGATTCATGGAGCCAGACACCGCCGTATGCCCGCCACCCCCTTGCCCCCGAACGAACAAGAACGTCTGGCGATGCTGCATGCGCTCGATCTGCTCGATACGCCGGCCGAGCCGGTGTTCGATCGTGTGGTGCGCCTGGCCAGTCGGCTGCTGGGGGTGCCGATGGCGGCGTTCTCGCTCATCGATGCCGACCGTCAATGGTTCAAGTCCAGCGTCGGCCTGGCGGCGCGCGAAACGCCGCGCGAGCACGCTTTCTGCGCCCATGCGGTGGCGCAGGACGACCCGCTGGTGGTCGAGGATGCCAGCGAGGATGAACGTTTCCGCAACAACCCGCTGGTGACCGGCGCGCCCGATATCCGTTTCTATGCCGGTGTGCCAGTGCTCTCGAGCAATGGCCTGGCGCTGGGCACGCTATGCGCGCTCGACAGCAAGCCGCGCGTGCTCGATGCCGACGAGCGCGCGGTGCTGATCGACCTGGCGGCGCTGATCATGCGCGAAGTACAGTACCGCGAACGCCTGGCGATGGCGCGCGACCGCTTGCAGCACAGCGACGTGGCGCTCGACGCCAGCGAGGCGCGCTTTCGCGCCGTGTACGACATCGCCAGCGTCGGCATTTCATTGACCACCCAGGAAGGGCGCTTCATCAGCGTCAACCCGGCCATGTGCCAGATCCTCGGCTACAGCGAGGATGAACTGCGTGGGCGCACCTTCGCCGAAGTGACTTATGCACCGGACCGTGCCGAGGATCTGGTCGAGTTCGCCCGCCTGATGGCCGGCGAGATCGACTTCTTGCGGCGCCAGAAACGCTATGTGCGCAAGGACGGCGCGCTGATCTGGGTCGAGTTCGACATGAAGCGCAAGTTCAGCGTGGCCGGCCTGTACGAGTACAACGTTGCCGTGGTCAAGGACATCCACGCCCAGAAACTGGCCGAGGAAGCGCTGGCCGCCCTGAACGCCGACCTCGAGCAGCGGGTGCGGCAGCGCACCGGCGAGCTGGCCGAGCGCGAGGCCGAGCTGCGCGGCGTGATCGAGAACGCCAACGACGCGTACATCCGGCTCGGCGCCGACGGCCGGGTGCAGGCCTGGAACCGCGAAGCCGAACACACCTTCGGCTGGAGCGAGCGCGAAGCGTTGGGGCGGCCGCTGGAAGAATTGATCATCCCGGCCGAACTGGCCGGCGCCCACCGCGACGGCATGCGCCACCACTTGCGCACCGGCGCCGGGCGCCTGATCGACCGCCGGGTCGAGCTGCCGGCGGTACGGCGCGACGGCAGCCGCCTGACGGTCGAGGTGCGCATCCGCCGCATGGACGGGCGCGAAGGCACCACCTTCAGCGCCTTCCTGCACGACGTCACGCTGCGCAAGCAGCACGAGGCGCGGCGCGAGTACGAAAGCCGGCATGACGTGCTCACCGGCCTGGCCAACCGGCGCGCGCTGATGGAAGCGCTGCCGCTGGCGCAGGCGCGCGCCGAGCGGCATCAGGGCAGCCTGGGGCTGCTGTTCATCGACCTGGACGGCTTCAAGGCGGTCAACGATGCCCATGGCCACGATGCCGGCGACGAGCTGCTGCGCGTCGTGGCCGAGCGCCTGCGCCAGGCGGTGCGCCGCACCGACAGCGTATTCCGCCTGGCGGGCGACGAATTCACGGTGCTATTGGAAGACCTGAAAGAGCCGCTGGGTGACGCCCACATGGTCGGGCGCAAGCTGGTCGAAGCGGTGTCGGAAGCGGTGAGCTTGCAGGGCGCCGGCGTGAGCGGGCAACTGCAGGGGCAAGCGCCGCTGCAGGTGCGGGTCGGCGCCAGCATCGGCGTGGCGATCCAGGCGCCGGGGCACGGTTGCACCCCGGAGGCACTGATCCAGCAGGCCGACCACTGGATGTACCAGGCCAAGAAGGCGGGACGCGGACGCATCCTGCCCGAGCCGGGCGTGCTGGCGGCCGGCTGCGGGGTGGGGCGGGACTGACGCGGCGGCTGAACCCGGCAAGTCAACGCAAGGTCAAGGCATTGAGCGCGAACGGCCGCGCCAGAAACACCGTGTCGCACACCGTGCTCGGATAGGCGAAGTCGAACGCCACCGCGCCGGCGCTGTTGAGCGCGATCAGGCGCGCCTGGGTGCGTTCGGCCAGCACCGAGTAGGCCACCAGATACTGGTTCGGCGCCGCTTCGTAGGTGGACGAGCAGATGTCCGAATACAGTTCGCGCTCGCCTTCCCAGGACCAGACTTCGCGCGCGGTGCGGCTCTGTTCGTCGATCGCGTAGCGCGACGGCGTGCTGAAGGTGCGGTTCATGCCGCGCGGCGCGCCGGCCGGCTGGTTCAGGCTGGCCAGGCCATTGTTAAACAGCAGCAGCTCGCGATTGGCCAGGACCGACAGCGCATGCTGGCCGACCGGCACATTGCCTTCAGTCACGCGCAGGGCAAGGGCGCGCAGCGACGGATAATTGACGTACCAGTGCTTGGCCGGGTCGCCCAGGATCCAGCGGATGGCGCCGCTGTCGTAGTCGAGCTTGACGACGAAGTTCTCGCGGCTCGACACCAGGATGGCGTTGTCCTGGCGGTCGTAGATCGCCGAATTCGAGTGGAACCAGTCGATGCCGTCGCGCACGAAGTTGCTGGGGTCGTCACCGCCGGCGCGCATGGTGTCGCGGAAGATGCGGCTCAGGTCCCATTCCTTGAGCACGCGTCCGCCGGTGTCGATCTCGGCAATAGTCGACTCGAGGCGGAGCAGGTTGTTCTCGCGCACGTCGAACTGGGCCAGGAAGCCGTTCTTGCCTTGCGCCAGCTCGTGGTGGAAATTGCTGTAGCGGCTGTCGCTCAGTACGCTGCTGCGAAAACTGCCGTCCACGTCCATGCGGTGCAGCAGCGGGCTGGCCGCGTCGCCCACATAAAAGGCGTCGAGTCCGAACAGCGACGAGAACGAGTCGCCCAGGCCGACCCCGACCCAGCGCAACTGGCCGTCGGTGTCGACCACCACCGGCGAGGTAATGCCGTTGCGGATCAGCATGTAGTCGAAGCCGGGCGAGGCGGCGCCGCGTGCGCGCCGGATCTCGGGCTGGCCGTAGAGCGCCGCCGGGCCGCTGAAGGCGCCGGTGGGCAGCGCCACCTGGGCCACGTGCTTCGAGCCGTCGCGGAAGGTGGTGGTGACGGTAAGCTCGTTGCGGTGGTTGGCGTAGAGGCCGAATACGGGGAAGGCGATGCTGCCCGCGTTCTCTCCTGCGGGCGTCCAGGCCGCGCGCCGCGCCAGCCAGCCGTGTTCCATGGTGACCACCGCCGCCTGTGAATGGGCGCCGGGGCGCGGGGCGATGCGGTAGTCGATGCGCTCGACCTGGTTGAAGTTGCGCAGCGCGTAGCTCAGCTGGGCGATGAACGGCGTGGCGCCGGCATGCGCGCTGACTGCGCCGATGCCGGCGCGCTCGGCCTGGGTCTGGCCGCGATCGTCGTCGTGCTTGCCGCCGCAGGCGACCAGCAGGCTGCAGGCAAGCGTACACAGCAACAACTTGAAGTTGGCGTTCATTGGTCCTCCGGCAATTGGGTAACAGGGGCAGCAGTGCAGGGCAATCGACGTTGTAGCCCGCCGCGCGGCGTCGCGCGCCCGACCGGCGCAAGCCTACGCCCGCGGTGTGGCAAAATCGCTTGACGTTCCCATTGTGGGAAGCGCTAATCTGACGATATGGAACAAAAGATCGAGCAACAAAACAATGTCATCGAAAAGGTCGTGCTGCCGATCGGCGGCATGACCTGCGCCTCGTGCGTGGCGCGCGTCGAACGGGCCCTGAATAGGGTGCCGGGCGTGCAGACGGTGAGCGTCAATCTGGCCACTGAAAAGGCCAGCGTCACCGGCACGGCCGCGCGCGCAGACCTGAGCGCTGCGGTGCGCGCCGCCGGCTACGAAATCGCGGCGCTACAGGAGTCCGGTGCGCCGGCTGCCGCTACGCAGGCTGCCGGTACGCCGGCCGCCGGTACGCCGGCCGCCGGTGCGCCGGCCGCCACGCCCACAGTCCGGCGCGCATGGTGGCCGGTGGCGATTGCCGCGCTGCTGAGCCTGCCGCTGGTGCTGCCGATGCTGGGCCAGCCGTTCGGCCTCGACCTGATGCTGCCCGGTTGGGCGCAACTGCTGCTGGCGACGCCGGTCCAGTTCTGGCTCGGCGCGCGCTTCTACCGCGCCGGCTGGAAGGCGCTGCGCGCCGCCAGCGGCAACATGGATTTGCTGGTCGCGCTCGGCACCAGCGCGGCTTACGGCCTGTCGCTGTACCTGTTGCTGACCAACAGCCATGGCCACGCTGCGCCGCATCTGTATTTCGAATCGTCGGCCGCCGTGATCACGCTGGTCCTGCTCGGCAAATGGCTGGAAGGGCGCGCCAAGCGCCAGACGCTGCAGGCGCTGAGCACGCTCGAAGGATTGCGCCCGGTCGAGGCCCTGGTGCGGCGCGGCGGCGTCGACACCCGCATCGCGCTCGAGCGATTGCGCGTCGGCGACCTGATGGTGATCCTGCCCGGCGCGCGGGTGCCGGCCGACGGCGTGGTGCGCGAAGGCGCCAGCCACCTCGACGAGTCGCTGTTGACCGGCGAAAGCCTGCCGCTGGCCAAGGAAGCCGGCGCATCGGTTACCGGCGGCGCCCTGAACGCCGACGGCGTGCTGCTGGCCGAGGCGACCGCGGTCGGCGCGGCCACGGTGCTGTCGCGCATTATCCAGAGCGTCGAGGAGGCGCAAGCAGTCAAGGCGCCGATCCAGCGCCTGGTGGACCGGGTCAGCGCCGTGTTCGTGCCGGTGGTGCTCGTCATCGCGCTGGTCACGCTGCTGGGGTGGGGATTGCTCGGCGGCGATTGGCAGGTGGCGCTGCTCAACGCGGTGGCGGTGCTGGTGATTGCCTGTCCGTGCGCGCTCGGGCTGGCGACGCCGACCGCGATCATGGTCGGCACCGGCGCCGCGGCGCGCCACGGCATCCTGATCAAGGACGCCGAAGCGCTCGAGACGGCGCATGCGGTCGACGTGGTGGTGTTCGACAAGACCGGGACCTTGACCGCAGGCCGGCCGCAGCTGGCGGCGCTGGAGGCATGTTCAGGTGAAGATCCACAGCGCGTGCTGCTGTTGGCGGCGGCGCTGCAGCAATACAGCGCCCACCCGCTGGCCCAGGCGGTGCTCGATGCGGCGGGCGCACGTGGCCTGGCGCCGCTGCCGGCGAGCGCGGCGCGCGCCTTGCCGGGACGCGGCGTCGAGGCCAGCGTCGACGGCGCCACGCTCGTGCTGGGCAACCGGCGCCTGATGGAGGAATTGGGACTCGACGCCGGTGCTGCAGCCGCCCATCAGGCGGCGGGGCGCACCGTATCGTGGCTGGCCGAACGGCGCGACGGCCGCGCCCGACTGCTGGGCCTGCTCGCATTCGGCGACACGCTCAAGCCCGGCGCCGCGCCGGCGATCGCGCGCTTGCTGGCCGAGGGCATCACGCCGGTGCTGCTCAGCGGCGATAACGCGGGCGCAGTACTGTCGGCGGCGCGGACGCTGGGGATCGCACGCGCCCATGCCGAGGTGCTGCCGGCCGACAAAGCCGAGCTGATCAACGCGCTGCGGGCCGAAGGGCGCCGGGTGGCGATGGTCGGCGACGGCGTCAACGATGCGCCGGCGCTGGCCGCCGCCGACGTCGGCATGGCGATGAGCACCGGCGCCGACATCGCCATGCACAGCGCCGGCATCACCCTGATGCGCGGCGACCCGGCGCTGGTGGCGGACGCGCTCGACATCGCGCGCCGCACCTACCGCAAGATCCGCCAGAACCTGGGCTGGGCCTTCGTCTACAACGTGGTCGGCCTGCCGCTGGCGGCGTTCGGCCTGCTCAATCCGGTGCTGGCCGGCGCCGCTATGGCGCTCAGCTCGGTCAGCGTGGTGGCCAATGCGCTGCTGCTGCGGCGCTGGCGTGCGGCGCCATCAATCGGCGCCACGGCAGCGCCAACCGCTGTCCCCACCATCTACACCCATTCACCCACCGGGGCCGCCGCGCCCCAGGCAACAGGAGAACCCAGCATGTATGAACTCACCGTCGACGGCATGAGCTGCAACCACTGTGTCGGCCGCGTCACCAAATCGGTACAGGCGCTCGACGCCGACGCCAGGGTCGTCATCGACCTGCCGACCAGCAAGGTACGCATCGACAGCCAGGTCGAACTCGACCGCATCGCCGCCGCGATCGACGCGGCCGGTTATCCGGTGCTCGCCAAGGAACACATGCCGCAATAAATTCTCCACGGTATGGTCAACTAGGCTATATTTTATAGAAGAGACAACGTAGCCAGCCGGATCATGCAAGGGTAATCGCCAGGCGGCTTCCAATCACCGCGCCGGACCTCACGGGGAACCGCATGCGAGAAGGTGAATCATCCGATCTACCGCCGCAACCGACCGGCCTGGTGCGCCATCCGCCCACCGGCGCCCAGTCGCGCGGCGTGGCCGGGGTGCTGGTGTTCCTGGCGCTGCCGTTTGCACTGATCGCGCCGCTGGCCGCGGCGCCGCTGCCCGACCTGCCGGGCGCGCCGCCGTTCTTGCTGGTGGTGCAGTCGTCGCTGATCGCCGCCAGCCTGCTCAATGCGATCCTGCTGCTCGGTCACGTGCATGCCGGCCAGTCGCGCGCGCTCGGCATCCTGGCGCTGGGTTATCTCACGACCGCGCTGCTCGCCAGCGCCCACATGCTGGCCGGGCTGTTCATCGACTACGGGCCCGCCGGCCGCCACCTGCAAGCGATGCCCTGGCTGTACCTGGCCTGGCACGCGCTGTTCCCCCTGTTCGTGCTTGCCTACACGCGCCGCGACGCGCGCCCGCCGCTGTTGTTCATGCGCGGCGGGGCGCTGCTGGCGGCGCTGGGCGTGGCCGTGCTGGTGCTGGCCGTGGTGGCTTTCATCGACGATCTGCCGCCGCTGCTGAACGGGGTGCGTACGCTGCCCGCTTTCCACTGGATCGGGGGCGCCGTGCTGGCGCTCACGCTGCTGGCGCTGTGGACGGTGGCGCGCAAGCGTGCGCGCAGCTTGCTCGACCTGTGGCTGACCGTGGCGCTGGCGGCCTGGTTCGGCGAGGTCGCGCTGTCGAGTGTGCTCAACGGCGCGCGCGACGACCTCGGTTTCTACGCCGGTTCGCTGTACGGCCTGGCCGCCTCGCTGTGCGTGCTGGGCGTGCTGGCGGTCGACAATATCGGCCTGCATGTGCGCCTGCACGCGACGTTTCAGGAAATGATCGAGACGCGCGCCCGCGCGCACTGGCAAAACCTGCTCGGCACGGTGCTGCGCCAGTTGCCGGGCGGGGTCTTGATTGTCGACCGCGCGGGTCGCTGCATCATGGCCAACGAGCAGGCCGCGCGCATGGCCGAGCGTTTCAGCCATACCGGCAAGCTCGATGGCGCCGGCGCTGACAACCCCGGCGGCGTGGCCGCGATGCTGGAACTGATCGGCGAGCCGGTGGCGCGCGCAATCCGCGGCGAAGGCTTTCGCGACGCGCTGCTGGAAAGCGCGTTCGACGCCACCCGGCGCGTGTATTCGGTCAGCGGCGCGCCGCTGCGGGACGGGGCGGCCGAACTGGCGGCGGCGGTGGTGGTGCTGGACGACATCACCGAGCGCACCGAAGCGGCGGCGGCGCTGGCGCGTGCGCTCGACCAGATGCGCTACCTGATCGAGAACACCCCGCTGGCGGTGATCGAATGGGACCGCGACTTCCACGTCACGCTGTGGAACCGGCGCGCCGAAGAGCTGTTCGGCTGGCGCGCCGAGGATGTATTGGGCCAGCGCGTCGACCGCCTGCCGATCATCCACGAAGAAGACACGGCCCAGGTCGCGCAGATGATCGCGCGCCTGGTTCAATCCGGCACGCGCTACGCCAAGTCGAGCAACCGCAATCGCACCCGCGACGACCGCTCGCTGTGCTGCGAGTGGTACAACTCGATGCTGTACGACGAGCGCGGCGAAATCCTGACCGTGTTCTCGCTGGTGCTCGACGTGACCGAGCGGGTGCAGGCGATGGAAGGCCTGCGCGACGCCGACCGCCGCAAGGACGTGTATATCGCGACCCTGGCGCACGAGCTGAGAAACCCGCTGGCGCCGATCGCCAACGCCGCCTCGCTCCTGCGCAGCAAGGGCCTGGCGCCGGAGCGCATCGAATGGATCGCGGCGATGGTGGCGCGCCAGGCGGCGCAGATGGCGCGCCTGCTCGACGACCTGCTCGACGTGTCGCGCATCGGGCGCGGCAAGATCGACCTGCGCCGCACCCGGGTCGAACTCGGGCGCCTGATCCGCGACACGCTGCAGACCAGCATGCCGCTGATCGAAAGCGGACGGCATACCCTGGCGCTCGACCTGCACGAAGAACCGCTGTGGGTCGACGGCGACCCGCTGCGCATCACGCAGGTGCTGGCCAACCTGGTCAACAACGCGGCCAAGTACACGCCGCCCGGCGGCGCCATCGCGATCGGCTTGCAGCTGGTCGGCGCCGAGGCCGCGGTGTCGGTGCGCGACAACGGCGTCGGGCTGGAGCCGGCCATGATCGAGCGCGTGTTCGACCCGTTCGTGCAAGTGAGCAGCGCCAGTCACATGGCGCAGGGCGGCTTGGGCATCGGGCTGGCGCTGGCCAAGGGACTGGTCGAGCTGCACGGCGGCTCGATCGAAGCGGCCAGCGACGGTCCCGGCCAGGGCGCGACCTTCACCGTGCGCCTGCCGCTGGCGCCGGCCCAGGACGCGCCGCCGCGGCTCGAGCACGAACCGGCGGCCGGGGCCGCGCTCGGACGCCACATCCTGGTCGCCGACGATAATGTCGATGCTGCCGAATCGCTGGCCTGGCTGTTGCGCGCCGAGGGCGCGTCGGTGACGGTGGCGCACGACGGCGCGCAGGCGCTGCGCTTGTTCAACGAGCGCCCGGCGCAGATCGCGCTGCTCGACCTGGGGATGCCCGAGATGGACGGGCTGGAAGTGGCGGCGATCCTGGCGCGCAAGACCCCGCGGCCCTACATCGTGGCGGTCACCGGGCGCGGGCGCCAGGAAGACCGCGCGGCGTCGCTGGCGGCAGGCTTTGACGAGCACCTGACCAAGCCGGTGGCGCCACAGGAGTTGATTGCGCTGCTGCGCACAGTGGCCGACTAAGGGCGCCTGACAATACCTCCACGGCTGCGTTGCATGGGCTCGCCGTACAGCCGTACTGTCTTCGCCCATGCGCCTTGCCCTGAAGGTTTTGTCAGGCGCTCTGAAGCCTGGCGCTCCCTTTCAGTGCTGATGGCCGCTCGGCGCGTTGGCGCCAGGCTTGCGCACGTCCAGGGCGTCGCTCGCATCCGGCTGCTTCGCCACCGTCGGCGCACTCGGCGCCTCCGGCACGGCCCCGGTCCATTCGCGCGCCACCGTCCCTGCCGGATGCTGGTACCAGCCCGGATCGCGATAATCGCCACGCTTCAAGCCTTCGCGCACCTTCAGCACCGTGAACATCCCGCCCATTTCCAGGTTCCCGAACGGCCCGTCGCCGCTCATCATCGGCAAGGTATTCTCGGGCAGCGCCATCTTCATGTCGCCCATCGAGCCGCCCTTGTCGCCCATCACCATATAGCCCGGCACCAGGCGGTTGATCTTCTCCGCCACGCCGCGATGGTCGACCCCGATCAGGGTCGGCACGTCATGCCCCATCGCGTTCATGGTGTGGTGCGACTTGTGGCAGTGGAAGGCCCAGTCGCCCGGGGCGTCGGCCACGAACTCGATGGCGCGCATCTGGCCCACGGCGACGTCGGTGGTGACCTCGGGCCAGCGCGCCGACTTCGGCACCCAGCCGCCGTCGGTGCCGGCCACTTCGAAGCGGTGGCCGTGCAGGTGGATCGGGTGGTTGGTCATGGTCAGGTTGCCGACCCGGATCCGCACCTTGTCGCCGAGGCGGGCCACCATCGGGTCCAGTCCGGGGAACACGCGGCTGTTGATGGCCCACAGGTTGAAGTCGAGCATGGTGTTGGTGCGCGGCGTGTAGCTGCCCGGGTCGATGTCGTAGGACTGCAGCAGCATTACATAATCTCGCGCAACAGCGTGCTGACGCGGATCCTTGGGGTGCGTGACCCAGAACCCCATCATCCCCATCGCCATTTGCTGCATTTCGTCGGCGTGCGGGTGGTACATGAAGGTGCCGGCGTGGCGCGCCACGAATTCATAGACGAAGGTCTTGCCGGGCTGGATGCCGGGTTGGGTCAGGCCGGTGACGCCGTCCATCCCGCACGGCAGCAGCTGGCCGTGCCAGTGCACGCTGGTGTGCTCGGGCAGGCGGTTGGTGACGAAAATGCGCACCCGGTCGCCCTCGACCACTTCGATGGTGGGGCCCGGACTCTGGCCGTTGTAACCCCACAGGTTGGCCTGCATGCCGGGCGCCAGCTCGCGCACCACCGGTTCGGCCACGAGATGGAATTCTTTGATGCCGTCTTTCATGCGCCACGGCAGGGTCCAGCCGTTGAGGGTGACCACCGGGTTGTAGGGGCGGCCACTGTCCGGTGTCAGCGGGACGGCGGTCGCGCTCGAGGTGTGGACGTGGGCTTCCGGCAGCGTGGCGGCGCCGGCCTTGCTTACCATCGAGGCGCCGAGCACGGTGGCGCCGGCGCCGGTCAGGAACGATCTGCGGTTGGTCATGGGGTCGGCTCTTTCATGGCGTGCGAATCAGGATGGTGGTGCTGCGATGGTGCTGGCGGCGATTCTGCCGGCCCGCCCAGCGCAGCGCGCAGCGCGGTGTCGGCCAGCCAGAATTCGCGCAGGGCGTCGATGGCGGCGTGCACCGCGCCGGCCTGTTCGCGCGCGTCGGCCAGCAGCTCGAACGGGCTGGCCAGCATGCCGTTGTAGCGCAGCAGGGTTTCGTCGGCGATGCGCTTGCGTAGCGGCAGCACCTGCTCGCGGTAGTGACGCGCCATGTCGTAGCTGGCGCGATACGCCAGGTAGCCGGCGCGCGCTTCGCTGCGGGCGTCGAGCGCCGTCTGCGCAACGCGCTGCACGCTGGCCATGTAGAGCGCCTCGGCGCGCGCCACGCGGGCGCCGCCCCAGTCGAACAGCGGCAACTCGAGTGCGATCTCGTAGCCTTCGCTGCGCGCTTCGTTGGTTTCGCTCTTGCTGGCGTAGCCCAGGTCGAGCACATTGACCATGCGCGTGGTGCGGGTGAGGCCAAGGTCGGACGCGGTGCCGGCGGCAGCGGCGCGCGCAGCGCGTAGATCCAGGCGGCGTTCCAATGCCAGGCGTTCGATGTTGGCAGGTACGGCCGGCGTGGCCGGAAGGTCGGGCAAGCGCTCGGGCAATCTGTAGCCGGTCTGTTCGCCCCACAGGCCGAGCTGGCGCGTGAGGGACTCGCGCGCCGTGTCGAGCGCGCGGCCGGCGCGCAGCACGGCGGCGGCGGCTTCGGCGTGGAAGGCCTGTTCGCGCGCCAGATCGAGAGCGCTGGCGTTGCCGACGCGGCGCATGCGCGCGCTCAAGTCGCTCGCTGCGTCGGCCGCTGCCGCCACCTGGCGCGCATAGTCGAGCGCCTGGCGCGCAGCCACCGCTTCGATCCAGGCGCGCCGCGTCGCATGCGCATGCTGCTCGATGGCGACGGCGATGCGCAGCGTGGTTTCTTCATGGCGGCGCGCCGCCATGCGCTGGCGCAGCGGCATGGTCAGTAACCCCGCCAGGTCGAACGAGACGCCGCGCTCGATTTCACGTTCGCCGCCGCCGGACATGCGCGAGAAGCCAAATGAAGGATTGCGCAGGCGCGTGGCCTGCACCAGGTCGGCCTGGGCGATGCCGGCATCCTGGTAAGTCGCCTGCAGGCCGGGATGGTTGATCAATGCCAGGCGCACGGCGGCGTCGATGTCGAGCGGCGCCTGCAGCATGGCCGCGACTTCGGACGCCAACGCGCGCCGTTCGGCGTCGCTGTGGGCAACGCGGGCGTCAGCGCCGGCGCCGGGGCGCGCCAGGTCGGCGCTGGCCTGGAAGGTGTCGCGTGGGGCTACGCCGGCGCAGCCGGCCAGCAGCAGCGCGGCCGCCGCCAGCGCGAGGCGCGATGGGACAGGGGCGGTCATCAGTGATGCTCCCCATGGTGGTGATGGTCGTGCGCGGCCGGCGCCGGTTCTTTCTTCGCAGCTGGCGCCGGATCGGCGTGCTGGCCGTGATGCGCATGATCCGGCGCCGAGTCGGCCACGGTGCGGTTCGCCGCCTGCCAGTTGCGGTCGGGCGGGCTGGCGTCAAGCGGGGCCGCCTTGTACGCATAGGCCGCCTGATAGCCGATTGCGGGGACGTCGGCGCGGGCGTCGTCGGCGCTGCGCTGCTGTGCGTGGAGCGGCAGGGCGAGCACGGTCAGTCCGGCCGCGACCCAGCGCGCATGAAATGTCGTGAACATGGTTCCTCGTTCGAATGAATTGCAGGAGGCCGCGCGCAGTAAAGCAATGCGCGGCTGCCGGGCGAATCAGGCGAGCGGGAAGCGGGGCGGTCGTTCGGGCAGGTCGAGGTCGACCGCTGCCGGGTGGTGCAGGGCGAACGAAGCGAACATCGCGGGCGGAGCCGATGGCGCTGCCATCACTGCCGGCGCCGGGGCCAGTGCGGCGCCGATACAGCAGTCGGCGCAGGCGCTGCAGCGGCCATCGTGATCGTGGACGTCGGCGTGCGGATCGGCAGCTGGCTGCGCGGCCTGCTCATGGCAGTGGCCTTCGGCGCCTGCCACGGCGGCCGGCGTCGATCCATGCGCGCACGACAGCATCGCCGCCGACGCCATTCCCTGGAAGGGAAGCGCCAGCAGCATCAGCCACACGAGCAGGGAACGAGCGAGATGGTCCACGTGGCGATTCTAGCATGGCGCCGACACAACACCGACCCGCCGCAGCCGCCGCCGGCATTGCACAGGCATGCCGGCGCTGCTAGCATGCCCTGGTTGCCTCATTGACACGTAGGAAACCATGCTATTGCTCTCGCGCCTGTTCGGGCCGCGCCGCAGGAAGAACCAGGAAGACGTCGCCGGCCGGGCCACCGACGTCATCGCGCAGGTATTGTGCGACATCGGCATCGACCGCTTCCTGAACGGCAGCCTGCTGCTCGACCGCCAATTCAAGCCACGCTTCTTCGCCGTGCTCCCGGCCGCGATGCACGAATATATCGCGGTCGTCGCCGTGCGTGACCTGGCCGAAGCACACCTGCTGCGCGCGTGCGTACTCGATGCGGCACTGGACGCGGCCACGGTGCGGCGCCATGCCGCGACGCTCAGCGACGGCTTGATGCGCGAACTGCTGGCCGGCTCGCCCGAGCTGCGCGCCTTGCCGGCGCGCCGGCAAGGCCATCCGGTGGACGGCCTGGTGGCTTGACCCGTCATCGACGGTGCGCTTGCTGTGCGCACGCCGGCGCCAGGTGGCGCTATGCTTGAGGTATCCGCCCATGTCCCGTCGAAAGGCCGCCCCATGCTCCGCGCTGTCCGCACCTCGCTCCCCATGCGCTTCAAGCGGCAGCGCGCATGAGCGTCCGCAACCTGCAACGCCTGTTCGCACCGCGCTCGGTGGCCCTGATCGGCGCCTCCGACCGTCCGGACAGCCTCGGCACCACACTGCTCGACAACCTGCTCGGCGGCGGCTTCAAGGGCAAGCTGTTCGCGGTCAACCCCAAGTACGAGCGCCTGGGCGAGCTCGCTTGCTACGCCAGCGTGGCCGACCTGCCCGAGGCGCCCGACCTGGCCGTGATCTGCACGCCGCCGGCGACGGTGCCGCAGATCGTGCGCCAGCTGGGCGAACGCGGCACGCGCGCCGCCATCGTCTTGAGTTCCGGCATGGCGCGCGCACGCGATGCGCGCGGACGCAGCCTGCGCCAGGCCGCGCTCGACGCCGCCCATCCCTATCTGCTGCGCCTGCTGGGCCCGAACAGCGCCGGCCTGCTGGCCCCTGGCCTTGGCCTGAACGCGAGCGTGGCCCACAGCGGCGCGCTGCCCGGGCGCATCGCCTTCGTGTCGCAATCCGGATCCTTGATGACCGGGGTGCTGGACTGGGCGCGCACGCGCGGCATCGGCTTTTCGCATTTCATTTCGCTGGGCGACTCGAGCGACGTCGACCTGGGCGACGTGCTGGACTACCTGGCCAGCGACGGCCACACCGGCGCCATCCTGCTGTACGTCGAGCAGCTGCGCTATGCGCGCAAGTTCATGTCGGCGGCGCGCGCGGCGGCGCGCAGCAAACCGGTGGTGGTGCTCAAAGCCCACCGCGACCTGGATGCGGTGCGCGCCGTGGCCAGCGAAAGCGGCGCACTGGCGGGCAGCGACGACGTGTTCGACGCCGCCATCCGGCGCGCCGGCATGCTGCGCGTGGCCACCACCGAACAGCTGTTCGCGGCGGTCGAGACGCTGGCCTATGCGCGCCCGCTGCACGGCGAGCGGCTGGCGATCCTGAGCAACGGCGCCGGTCCTGGCGTGCTGGCGCGCGACGCGCTGCTGCTGGGCGGCGGCGCGACGACGGGCTTGTCGCCTGAAGCGCAGGCCAGCCTGGACACGATCCTGGCGCCAGGCTGGAACGCGCTCGGCACCGTCAACCTGCTGGGCGGCTCGCCGCCGGAGCGCTACCGCCAGGCGCTGGAAGTGGTGCTCAAGGATGCGGGGGTGGACGCGGTGCTGGTGGTGCATTCGCCCACCGCGAACGTCGACAGCAGCGAAGTGGCGCGGGTGGTGGCGGCGCTGGCCGGCAGCACGTCGCGCCCGCTGCTCTCTTGCTGGCTGGGCGGGGCCTCGGTGCAGGAGGCGCGCGCGATCGCGGCCGGCGCGCGCCTGCCCACCTACCGCACGCCCGAGGATGGCGTGGCCGGTTTCCTGCAGCTGGTGAATTACCGGCGCAACCAGAACCTGTTGATGGAAGTGCCGCCCTCGATGAGCGGCGCGGTGGCGCCCGACCGCGCGGCGGCGCGTGCGCTGGTGCAGGAGGCGATCCGCGCCGGCCGCCTGCTGCTGTCCGACCCCGAGACCAAGGCCATCCTGCGCGCGTATGGGCTCGACCTGGTGGAGACACGGTCGGCGCCGGATGTCGATGCGGCCGTGGCGGCGGCGCGCGCGATCGGCTTTCCGGTCGCGGTCAAGATCCTGACGCCGGACGTGATGCACAAGTCCGACTTCGGCGGCGTCACGCTCGACCTCGACAGCGAGGAAGCGGTGCGCGCCGCCGCCGGGCGCATGCGGCGCCGCTTGCAGGCGCTGTTCCCGCAGGCGCGCTTCGACGGCTTTTCGGTGCAGGCCATGTGCCGCCGCGCGCACGCGCATGAACTGATCGTCGGCGCCGCCACCGATCCGGTGTTCGGGCCGGTGCTGGTGTTCGGCCAGGGCGGGGTGGCGGTGGAGGTGACCGACGACCATGCGGTCGGCCTGCCGCCTCTGAACCTGGTGCTGGCGCGCGACCTGGTCGGGCGCACGCGCGTGGCGCGCCTGCTGGCCGGCTACCGTGGCCGTCCGGCCGCCAACCTGGATGCAATCAATGCGGTGCTGGTGCAGGTCTCGCGCCTGATCTCGGACATCCCCGAGATCGTCGAACTCGACATCAATCCGCTGCTGGCCGACGCGCACGGCGCCACGGTGCTCGACGCGCGCATGCGCCTGGCGCTGGCCGACCGCTCGGGCAGCACGCTCGACCGGCTGGCGATCCGCCCTTATCCGCGCGAGCTGGAGCAAACCGTCGACTGGCAGGGGGCGCCGCTGCTGTTGCGTCCGATCCGCCCCGAGGACGGCCCGGCGCACCTGGCCTTGTTCGATGCGCTCACGCCGGACGACATCCGCTACCGCATGTTCGTGCGCATCCGCGAACTGCAGCCGTCGCAGCTGGCGCGCTTTACCCAGATCGACTACGACCGCGAGATGGCTTTTATTGCCACGCGCAAGAATGGCGAAGGCGTGGCCGAGACGCTGGCGGTGGGGCGGGTGGTGGCCGACCCCGACAACATCAGCGCCGAATTCGCCGTCACGGTGCGCTCGGACCTGAAGGGAATGGGGCTGGGGAAGATGATGATGGAAAAACTGATCGCGTATTGCCGCGCGCGCGGCACGCGCGAGATCGTGGGCGAAGCGCTGCCGCAGAATTCGCGCATCGTCGGCATGGTCAAGAAATTGGGCTTTGAAGTGAAGATCGGCGAGGAGGGCGTGCGCGAGATGCGCTTGCCGTTGCATTGACACGCGCCTGAACCGCGAAAGCAGCGTCGGCGTGACATTCAGTGGATTTTGAACGCCGATAGTTTGGTAGTCTGGACAACTGTTCGCGCCGCCCCGTGCGCGCCGGTTCCACCTTCACTGTCCGCCTTCGCCATTTACCGATGTCCCGTCTTGGTCTGTATTTCTGCGCTCCCTACGCCCTGTTCATCGCCGCCTGCATCGCTTGCCTGACGCTGGGCGAGGCCGACTACCAGGGCCAGTCGATCCTGATGCAGCTTCCCATCATGCTGCAACTGGCGCTGGCCGATGCGCTCGGGCTGGGGCAGGCGGCCAGCGGCGTCGCCTGGCCGGACGCCTGGGGCCTGTTCATCACGCCGGCATTCCTGCTGCTGTATGCAAGCGGCGCGCTGATCGAACGCGGCATCGAGCGGCGCCGCGCAGTGCCGGCCCGACCGGACTGAATCGAGCAGGCTGCATCAGCGCCTGAAACGCACATCCTCGCTCACCACCCTGGCGTCGCCCTTCGGTTTCTTGGGCTTCTTCGGCTTCTTGACGATCTGCCCCTTGGCGTCGGTCATCGGCACCCGGTGCTCCGGCGCGAAGCCCGGTTCTTCAAGACGCTCGAGCGTTTGCCGTGTCAGCACTTCGATCGCGGCCAGCTGCTCGACTTCGTCGGCGCACACCAGCGACACCGCCTCGCCCGACGCGCCCTTGCGCCCGGTGCGCCCGGTGCGGTGCACGTAGTCTTCGGCCACGATCGGCAGGTCGACGTTGATCACCGCCGGCAGGTCGTCGATGTCGATGCCGCGCGCGGCGACGTCGGTCGCCACCAGCACCCGCACTTCGCTGGCGCGAAAGCGTTCCAGCGCGCGCAGGCGCGCCGGCTGCGGCTTGTCGCCGTGGATCGAATCGGCGCTGATCCCCTTGGCCTCGAGCAGCGTCACCAGTTCATCGACGCCCTTGCGGGTACGGGCAAACGCCAGCACCTGCTCCCAAGCGTGTTTTTTCAGCAGGTACAAGAGCAGCTCGGGTTTGCGTTTCTTGTCGACCGTGACGATCCACTGCTTGACCGCCGCCACCGTGGTGTTGCGCGGCGAGGCTTCGATGCGCACCGGCTCGCGCAGCATCTGGTTCGACAGGGCGCGGATCTGGTCCGAAAAGGTGGCCGAGAACAGCAATGTCTGGCGCTTCTTCGGCAGCAGTTTCATGATGCCGTCGAGTTCGCGCGCGAAGCCCAGGTCGAGCATGCGGTCGGCCTCGTCCAGCACCAGCGTCTTGACTTCGTTGAAACGCACCGCGTTCTGGCGCTGCAGGTCGAGCAGGCGACCCGGCGTGGCCACCAGCACGTCGACGCCCTTGCGCAGCGCCATCATCTGCGGGTTGATGCTGACCCCGCCGTACGCGGCCAGGGTGCGCATCGACAAACCTTCGGCATAGGTGCGCACGCTCTCGTGCACCTGTTCGGCCAGCTCGCGCGTCGGCACCAGGATCAGGGCGCGCGCCGCATTCGGGCCGACCTCGCCGCTCTTGGCCAGACGCTGCAGGATCGGCAGCGTAAAGCCGGCGGTCTTGCCGGTGCCGGTCTGGGCGGCGGCCATGACGTCGTGTCCGGCCAGCACGGCGGGAATCGCCTGCTGCTGGACTGCGGTCGGGGTGTGGTAGGCGAGGGCGTCGAGAGTGCGGACGAGCTGCTCGATCAGGCCGAGCGAAGCGAAGGTAACGGATGGTGTAGGGGGCAGCGACATGGACAGGAAAACCTTGATGCGAAACTATGAACAAGGCGTAGTCTACCCTGCCGCGACCGGCATTGCGAAGCAGTCGCTTGCCGAAGTCAGCCCGGGTTGGCTGGCGAGGCAAGCGCTGGCGACTGATCGGCAATCGGCTTGACCGGCTCGTTGTGCTCGCGGCAGCCGCCGAGCAGCAAGCAGCTTGCAGCCAGCGCGGCGGCGCCGATGCGGGATACGACTCTGGTAGCGTTCATGATGCGGCCCTCCGGTTGGTTGGGCCGATCTTACGCCGGCCGCGTACCCGGCGGCGCGCGCCTGCAGATCGCCGGGGTGCTCCCGGCTTGACGTCAGAAGCGGTACGACACGCTCACGCGCAGCACCGGGAAGAACTTGTGCTCGCGCAGTTCTTCGGTCAGGCGGGTGCGCTCGGCGGCGACGTCCCTGGCCAGCAGCGCGCAGGTGATCGCATTCGACTTGCAGCCGACGCTGTTCAGGCGCACGTGCGCATTGCCCTGGTAAAACGCGCCGAGGTCGCCGCTGAAGTTCCAGTGGCGGTTCTGGTCCAGGGCGTTGCCCCAGCCGATGCCGAAGTAGGGCGCGGCTTTCTGGAAATCGACCACGCCATTCAGGGTGCCGACGTCGGCGGCGGCGTAGTGGCGGCCGTTGATGGTGAAATTGCCCTGCGCATTGGCGCGTCCTTGCGCGGCCACTTCGTTGCCGTTGTAGACCACGCCGCCAGTGAGGCGCAGCGGGCTGGCGCCGAACGCATACCAGTCGAACAGCGCGTCGACCGTGCGCAGCTTGGCGTCGGCCGTGTAGTCGATGCCGCCCGAGCGCTTGTCGAAGTCGTGCTTGTAATAGTTGACGCCGAAACGCCCGTTCAGGTACGTCTCCATCGGGATCACCAGGTGCACGCCGGCGCCGGTGGTGCCGGCGTCGAGGGTGACGCCGACATCGGCGTGGGCGCTGGCGGCCAGCGTAGGAAGCAGGACAGCGGCAAGTGCGGCGGCAAAGCGTTGCGAGACCATGACGAGAACCTTTCTTCGAGGAAAGGCGATATTCTAGCCCGGTAACATCGCGCTGGCGACGCTTGCCGGGCCCGGTGAGACCGGCGCGCAACAGCCGGTCAAGCCGCGCCGATGCCGCCGGCAGCCGCTTTCGTCGGTCCCTGTGCGGCTTCGTCGCATAATGCAAGTTGGCAAAGAGGTGCGTGGCTATGCTGGCGCCATCACCAACCCAAAGGAAGTTCCTCATGATCTCGAGCATCATTCACCTGATCCGCCTGCTGGCGGCCTGGTTCGCGCTGTACCTGTTGCTGTGTCTTGCGCTGGCCGCCGCCGGACTCGACCAGGTCGACGCACCGCTCGCCGGCTACGCCGTGCTGCTGGGCTTTGCGCTCGGCGCCTGGGTGTTGTCGGTGGCGTTTTCGCACATCCGCCGGGTGCGCCTCGTGGCGGACACGCTCAGCGCCGGTGCACTGTCGAACCGCCAGCGCCGCCGCATCGAAATCCCGTTCGAGGCCGGCGAAGCGTTCGACATGATCGACGCCGCGATCCGCGAATTGCCCGGCGCGCAGGTCGTCGACAGCGCGCGCGACAGCCTGCAGGTGCGGGCACGGGTCGAGGGCATCGATCCCTATGGTTCGGGCAGCGCCTACGCCTGGGCGCTGCAACATCTGTCGACCTGGCGCAACCAGATCCTGGCCACCGTGACGCCCAATGGCGACGACGCCGGCAGCGTGACCCTGATCTGCGAACCGGAAGCGCCGGCCTGGATCGACCTGTTCCTGGTCGACCATGGCACCAATCTGCAAAACGCCGAGGCCGTGGTGCGGGCGATCACGCGCCGCATCGGCGAACGGCGGCGCCAGGAAGCGGCGTCGGTGCGCCAGAGCGCGACCGAGAAGGAACTCACGGTGGCGCGCCTGAACCTGCTGCATGCCCAGGTCGAGCCGCACTTTTTGTACAACACCCTGGCCAGCGCCCAGCTCCTCACGCGCAGCGACCCGGCGCGCGCCGACGCCATGCTCGGCAACCTGATCCAGTACCTGCGCCATTCGCTGCCGCGCACCGAGGATGCACCGTCGACGCTGGGGCTGGAACTGGAGCGGGCGCGCGCCTACCTCGACATCCTGGCGATCCGCATGGGACCGCGCCTGCATCTGCAGATCGATGTGGCGGACCAGCTGCTGGGGGCGAGCTTTCCGCCGATGATGCTGCAGACCCTGGTCGAAAACGCGATCAAGCACGGGCTGGAGCCGAAACCGGGCGGCGGCACGGTATGGATCCTGGCGCGCGCATTTGACACTGCGGTGGCGGTGACGGTCGCGGACGACGGGCGTGGCTTTACGGCCGAAGGCGGCGGCACCGGAATCGGCCTGCGCAATGTGCGCGAGCGGCTGCGCCTGGCCTACGGCGCCGGCGCCAGTTTCTCGATCGTCGCGAATTTCCCGAGCGGGGTGGCGGCCACGATCACGGTGCCGCTGGCGCCGGGCGTCATGCCGCCGGCGCCGGCGCTGGCGGGAGCGCAGCATGACTGACAGCGTCATCAAGTGCGTGGTCGCCGAAGACGAACTGCTGTTGCGCGATGCGCTGGTGTCGATGCTGCAAGAGGTAGGGCCGCAACTGGAGATCGTGGCCGTGTGCGAGGACGGCGGCAGTGCGCTGGAAGCGATTGCCGCCCACCGTCCGCAACTGGCGCTGCTCGACATCCGCATGCCGGGCTTGAGCGGACTGGAGGTTGCCTCCAGCGTGCTCGAACTGGGCGTGCGCACCGAGATCGTGTTCGTCACCGCCTACGACCAGTATGCGATCGAGGCGTTCGAGCGCGGCGCGGTCGACTACCTGCTCAAACCGGTAACCCGCGAGCGCCTCACGGCCACCCTCAACCGGGTGCGCGAACGCCTGGCGCGCGGTGCGCCGTCCCCGGACCAGCTTGGCGCCTTGCTGGCGCGGCTGGCGGCGCTGGTGCCGCAGGCGGCGCCCAGCGCCCATCCGGCCGCGCCGCTGGTCTGGCTTACCGCCAGCCGCGGCAATGAAACGCGCCTGATCCTGGTCGACGATGTCATCTATTTTCAATCCGACAGCAAGTACACGGCGGTGCTGACGAAGGACGGCGAAGCCTTGCTGCGTACCCCCTTGCGCGATTTGCTGGCGGTGCTCGACCCGGCCATGTTCAAGCAGGTGCACCGCTCGACCGTGGTGAATTTGCGCGCAGTGGCGGGGGTGACGCGCGACGACAGCGGCAAGGGCGTGATCCGGCTGCGCGACCGGCCGGAAACATTGTCGGTCAGCCAACCGTTCATGGCGCTGTTTCGCAATATGTAATGACCATGCAACGCGAATGGGCTTGCCGTAGTAAAATCGGCCCCTGCTTGAGGTCCCGGCGCGGTTGCCGGGCGGGGCATATTGAAGGAGGCAAGCTTGCGTAGCGATATCGTGATCGTGGGTGGGGGTGCTGGCGGTTTGGAGCTGGCCTGCAAACTGGGCCGCAAACTGGGCCCATCCAAGGTGACGCTGGTCGACAGCCGCCTTTACCATATCTGGAAACCGTCGCTGCATGAAGTCGCGGCCGGCACCCTGGACATCCACCAGGAAGGTTTGTCGTACGCGATGCTGGCGCACGACAACGGATTCAATTTTCTGCTGGGCCCGATGACGGGCCTGGATGCCAGCAACCAGACCATCGACATCGGCGCGGTCCATTCCGCCACCGAGAACGATGAAGTGCTGCCGGCGCGGCGCCTGGGCTATGGCAAGCTGGTGCTGGCAGTGGGCAGCACCTCGAACTATTTCGGCGTGCCGGGCGCGCAGGAGCACTCGATCTCGCTGAACGCGACCGAGGATGCCGAGCGCTTCCGCCTGCGCATGCTGCGCCTGATGCTGGCGGTCGAACAGCAGCGCGAAGAAGGCAGGGAAACCGGGCTCGACGTGGTCATCATCGGCGGCGGCGCCACCGGCGTCGAGCTGGCGGCCGAGCTGCGCGAAGCGTCCGGCGCCTACGCGCGCTACGGTTTCGCGCGCATGGACGTCAAGCGCGACGTGCGCATCGCGATCCTGGAAGGCGCCCCGCGCATCCTGGCGCCGCTGCCCGAGCGCGTTTCAAGTGCGGCCCAGGCCCTGCTCGACAAGCGCGGCATCCGCGTGGTGGCCGATTGCCGCGTCACCGCGATCGAAGCCGACAAGGTGCTCGACGCCAAGGGCAATGTCTATCCGGCCGATTTGTGCGTGTGGGCGGCGGGCATCCGCGCCCCCGAATTGCTGGCCAACCTCGGTCTGCCGACAGTGGCGCGCGGCGGCCAGGTCGAGGTCGACGCTCACTTGCGCGTTAAAGGTGTGGCGAATGTGTTCGCGCTGGGTGACTGCGCCGCCTGCATCGACGGCAACGGCGCCCCGGTGCCGCCGCGCGCCCAGGCTGCGCACCAGCAGGCCGATTACCTGGTCACCGCGTTTTTACGGATCGACAAGGGCCGTGCGCCGCAGGATACGCCGTACGAGTACCGCGATTACGGTTCGCTGGTGTCGGTGGGGCAAAGCACCAGTGTCGGTAGTCTGATGGGTTCGCTGCGCGGCGCCAGCTGGTTCGTGCAGGGTTCGGTGGCGCGCCTGATGTACACCAGCCTGCACCTGAATCATCACCGCGCGGTGATGGGGACGATGCGTACCGCCTTGCTGGCGATTGCGCGGTTCCTGATCCGGCGTAGTACGCCGCTGGTCAAGTTGCATTGAGTCGGCGGCGCACGCTTACTTAGCTACCCTGAAAACCGTCATTCCCGCGCAGGCGGGAACCTAAGTTTCTTGACGCAGCCACTTAATATTGCATTGGCGGCGGCAGTACGAACTTGGGTTCCCGCCTTCGCGGGAATGACGGTCTTTAGGATAGCGATATTTTTTGAAGCATAGACTGGCAGCTATCGCCCAAGCCATGCATCAAGCCACCTGTTCGCGCGGCACCGTCATCTGCAAGATCGCGCCGCCACCTTCGGCTGCCTTCAACGTCACGTCGCCACCAAGATGGCGCGCGCGCTCGCGCAGCAGGCGCAGGCCGTGGCAGCGCTTCGATCCCTGCTCCAGCGCACCATCGGCCGGCCCGGCACCATCGTCGCGCACCGTCAGCATCGTCATCTCGCCATCGTCATCCAGGATCACATCGACCCGCCTGGCCTGTGCGTGCGCGGCAACGTTGCGCAGACCTTCTTCGGCGCAGCGCAGCAGCAGCGCGCCGACTTCGCGCGTGTAGGCACTGTCGTCTTCCGGCAGGCTGGCGTTTGCCTTGATGCCGTGATCAACGCCGAACGCCGGCACCAGTTCGGCCAGCGCCGCTTTCAGTCCCAGGAATTCGAGCTTGTCGTTCCACAGCGCCAGCTGCATGGTGCGGTTGGTTTCGATAATATTGCCCAGCAGCGTCTTCATCTGGGCGCTGCGGTCGCGCATCGATTTGTTCTCGGCCGGTATGTGCTGGCTCAGCAGGGCCAGGTGCATGGTCAGCGCCGTCATCGACGAGCCAAGGCTGTCGTGCAGCTGGCGCGCCAGCTGACGGCGTTCGTCGTCCCAGCAGTTGGCCTGCCACGCCAGCATGGCGGTCAGTTCGGCAGTGCGGGCCGCAACCAGGCGCTCGAGCTCCGGGTCGGGATGCGGATTGGCCGTGTCGTTCATCGTAGGGTCTGTTAAATGTTTCCCAAATCATACAACAATTGACTTGGAGATGGCGCGCGCGCCGTGTCCGTGCGGGTCGATGTCGAACGGGTAGATCTGCGTGCGCTCGCGAACAGTGTGCCCAGCCGTTTCGGCGCAAGCTGGATATCTGGCCAGCGAGCCATCATTCACAAATAAATACGGGGGTTTTACCATGCCAAACACCAACACGAAAGACCAGGCCGCCGAGCAGGACGCGATCGTCCTGCTGACCAAACAGCACAAGGAAGTGGCCGACATGTTCGACGAGTTCGAGAACATGTCCGACCGCGCCACGGTCAGCAAGAAGAAGCTGGTCGACAAGATCTGCGAGCAGCTGACCATGCACACCGCGATCGAAGAAGAGATCTTCTACCCGGCGGTGCGCGAAGCGTCGAAAGAGACCGAAGACATGGTCGACGAAGCCGTGGTCGAGCACGCATCGGCGAAGGACCTGATCGCCCAGTTGCAGGAAGCCGATCCGGGCGACGATTTGTACGACGCCAAGGTGAAGGTGCTGGGCGAGCAGATCGAGCACCACGTCGAGGAAGAAGAGGAAGAGATGTTCCCGAAAGTGCGCAAGCTGAAACTGGACTTGCAAGCGCTGGGCCAGGAAATGGCGGCGCGCCGCGACGAACTGCTGGCCTCGGCGTAAGGTTCAGGGACTGACTGCGGCCGTCAGCCGCAGTCAGGGCGGCGCACGCGCCGACAAGCTTCAAGCGCCGGCCGGCTGCGCGCCCGAGCTGACGGGTGCCTCAAGCGACGCCTCGATCGGCGTCGCGCCGGACGCCGGCGCCGGGGTCAGCGCATCGAGCAATCGATCGATCGCCACCGGCTTGACCAGGTGCTGGTCGAAGCCCGCCGCCAGCACACGGCGCTGGTCTTCTTCCAGGCCGTAGCCGGTGAGGGCGATCAGGCGGATGCCGCTGGTGGCCGGATCGGCGCGCAGGCGGCGCGCCACTTCATAACCGTCGATGCCGGGCAGGCCGATGTCGACCAGCGCGGCGTCGGGGCGCTGTTCAAACGCCTGGCTGACGCCCTGCAGTCCGTCGGCCGCCTGTACCACCGGAAAGCCGTGCACACCGAGCATGGTCGCCATCATCTCGCGCCCGTCTTCATTGTCTTCGATCAGCAGCACAGTCGGCTTGCCGCCGGCGTCGCGCACGACTTGCGGCGGCGCCGGGGCGACGGCCGGCTCGGCGTGCGGCAGGCGAATCTCGAAACATGAACCGAGGCCGGCGCCGGCGCTGGTGCAGGCCACGCGCCCGCCATGCAGCTCGACCAGGCGCCGCACCAGCGACAGCCCGATGCCCAGCCCGCCCTGCGAGCGGTCGATCGAAATCGCCCCCTGCACGAACACGTCGAACACATGCGGCAGCAGTTCGGACGGGATGCCCACGCCCGTGTCGCGTACCGTCAGCACCACCTCGCCGACGCCGTTTTCGCGCCCCAGTGCGATGACGATGTCGCCGCCGCTCGGCGTGTATTTGAACGCGTTGTCGAGCAGGTTGGAGACGATTTGCTCGAGTCGGGTCGGGTCGCCGTCGACCCAGCCCGGGGCCAGTTCGACGCTGATGCCGTAGCCGGCGCTGCGTCCGGTGGCGCGGAAGGTTTCCAGGCAGCTGGCAACCAGGTTCGACAAGTCGAGCGGCTGGCGCGCCAGCAGAATCTTGCCCGACATCGCGCGCGACAGATCCAGCAGGTCGTCGACGATGCGCGACAGATGCTGGCTCTGGCGCTGGATGATGGTGCGCGCGCGCGCCACGGATTCTCCGTTTGCGCCCGGCAGGCCGATCAGGCTCGACGCGCTCGAGATCGCCGACAGCGGGTTGCGTAGTTCGTGGCCGAGCATGGCCAGGAATTCGTCCTTGGCGTGGCTCTTGCGTTCGGCGGCCTGGCGCTCTTCCATCTCGCGCATCAGGCGCCGGTTGGTGGCGGTCAGCTCCAGTGCGTGCTGCGACAGCGCTTCGGCCTGGCGCTTGAGTTCTTCGTTCTTCACCGCCAACGTGACGAACACCGATACCTTGGCATGCAGGATCTGGGGAATCACCGGCGTGAACAGAAAGTCGGCGGCGCCGCGCTGGTAGGCTTTCAGGCGGTCGATTTCGTCGGCCAGGAAGGCGGTCACGAAAATGATCGGGATGTCGGCCGAGCGCGCGCGCTGGTGGATCGCTTCGGCAGTCTCGAAGCCGTCCATGCCGGGCATGTTCACATCGAGCAGGATCACGGCAAAGTCGTGCAGCAGCACCTGACGCAGCGCTTCCTGCCCGGAACGGGCGGACAGCACCGTGTAATTGCCCTCGTCGGCGCGCGCCTCGAGCAGGCTGGTCAGGGCGAGCAGGCTGGCGCGGTCGTCATTGACGACCAATACCTTGGGTTTATCGCTGGTGGCCACGATGGTCTCTGATGCGTCCGTCAACATTGCGTCTTATTGCTCTTAAAGAAGAATACCAGACTACTTCCGGTCAAAGCGGAGTAAATACCCGTCAAGAGCGGGATCATATCACGCAGTATTAATGCAATTAGGCAAATAAAAGCAATCGTGCGCATGGAGACGATGTTCGGTGCCGCACATACGCGTCGCAAGCGGTGTGCGATAGTGAAGTCGAACCGGTTCGACGGAGGACGGGGGCACGACTAGAGAGGACATAATATGAATATCGATACCATCGTAAATGAACAATTCCACGGCAAGACTTTTGGTGAACTGGTCAATGCACCGGTGTCCGCACTGCGCGGCATCGGCGAGCAGCAAGCCGCTGCGCTGGCCGACACGCTGGGCGTGAACACCATCGGCGAACTGGCCAGCCTGCAGGTGGTCAACTACGCCATCGCGATCAAGGCCCTGGCCGGTTGCGAAGGGGCGACCAGCAAGGAACAAGCCGAAGAAACCCTGCTCGACGACGCCGTCGAAATGACCTTCCCGGCCAGCGACCCGATCTCGGTCGACGCCGGCATCACGCGCATCGAAGTCGCGCCCGACATGGTCGATGCCAGCCGCGATCACCAGCATGCGTCGGCGATGGAAGCGAGCAAACAGGCGTCGGACGACAAGCGCTGATTGGTATCCGGCGCCGCGCAGGCGGCGTCGTGCGATGAGCGGGTCACGGGGTGCAAGCCCTGTGGCCCGTTTTGTCTGGCGCTGTCACCGTTGTGTGTTGAATCGACTGAACTGCCGAGTATCCGGATGGTCTGACAAGTATCGAGACCAAATGGAGCTTTGATGAAAACGGCAGCCTTCAAACGCTGGTCGGCGCAGTTGCCGCACTTGAGCAGACAGCAACGGGCGCACTTGCCTTCGCCCGCGAGGCCGGCATCACCCATGAAGCGGTCAACCTGCGCCAGGGCGAACGGGTGCGCGGCGCCGTCCACGTGCAGAACGTCAACGGCTATCACAGGCGCTTCCGGCAGTGGCTGGCACGTTTCAATGGCGTGGCGTCGCGCTACCTGCCGAATTATCTCGGCTGGCGCTGGGCCCTGGACGGCGAACGCGTCAACTCGGCCGATGAACTGCTGCGAGCGGCGATCGGTGTTTTCAACACCAAACGGTGACAGCGCCTTTTGTCTTGTCGAATCGGTTGCGTTTCGATGCTGCGGCGCCGGGTTGTAAAAAGCCTGCGGTTCTTGAAACATCGCTTAATTGCTGTCTCCAAAACGTCATTCCCGCGCAGGCGGGAACCTAATATCAGGTTCCGCCTGCGCGGGAATGACGTGCTTGAGCTAGCAATCAAGACGACGCGTTTCGAAGCGCGTCAGCGCGTTCTGTACAAGGATCAGCGGTGCGGCGCCAACTCTGCCGACGGGGCATTGGCCACCGGCGTTGGCGACGCCGCCACCGGTGTCGGTGCGCTTGACGTCTTGGCCGCAGCCTGGCGGTTCGCTGCCGGCGAGCAGAAGCGGTTCTTGCCGGCGCGCTTGGCTTCGTACAGCGCGTAGTCGGCGATGTTGATCAAGGACTCGACCGATTCGGCGTCGTCCGGATAGATGCTGATGCCGATCGAGGTCGACAGGCGCAGCGTCAGGTCGTTGATGAAGAACGGTTCCGACAATGCTTCGACCAGTTTCGAGGCCGGCCCTTGCGCGTCGGCCAGGCTGTGGATGTCGCCCAGCACCACCATGAATTCGTCGCCGCCCAGGCGCGCCACGGTGTCTTCCTTGCGCGAGCTGGCCAGCAGGCGCTGCGACACCATTTTCAGGATGTCGTCGCCGTAGGCGTGGCCATAGGTGTCGTTGATCGCCTTGAAGCCGTCCAGATCGAGATACATGATCGCGGCCTTGGCGTGGGTGCGGTTGGCGTGCTGCAGCGCGGTCTCGATACGGTCTTCCAGCAGGCGCCGGTTGGGCAGGCCGGTAAGGGCGTCGTGCAGCGCCAGCTCTTGCTGCGCTTTCGAATACTGGGCCAGCTCCTTGTACAGCAGGCGCACCTCAAGCATGTTGTGGATGCGCTTGTGCACTTCCAGCAGGTCGAAGGGTTTGCTGATGAAGTCGCGCGCACCGGCTTCGAGCGCGGCGATCTTGAAGCTCGGCTGGGCGGTCAGGGCCAGCACCGGCAGGTAGCCGCCTTGCTCGATCTCCTTGAGCCCCTTCATGACCTGGAAGCCGTTCAGGCCCGGCATCTGCAGGTCGAGCAGAATGATGTCGTAGTTGTGCTCGCGGTGCAGCGGACATACCTGCTCCGGCAGCATCGTCGAACTGACGCAAGTGTATCCCTCCTCGCGCAATATCTCCTCCATGAGTTCGATATTGTCGGGCGAGTCGTCGACCACCAGGATCTTCGCGTTCAAAATGTCTTGTCTGCTCGGCATGCTTGTCTCTTATTCGCTATTGGAGCGGATTCCTTTTCTGCACAGAATCTGTCTACCTATCAACTCTACTACTAAAAACAGTCTAGCAAATTCACCAAAACTTTCTTGTAGGACAGCGCCGCGTGCATTGGTAGGAACACCGAGGAATGCTAAGCACGCCGTCCGGTCATCATCGGCGCCGACGGTTTGATCACCATATCGATCGCCGCCATCAGTTCGGTTTGCTCGACCGGCTTCGACACGTGCGCCGAAAAACCGGCCTCGAGTGCGATCAAGCGGTCTTCGGAGCGGGCGAACGCGGTCAGCGCGATTGCCGGCACCAGTGCGCCGGCGTCGCGCGGCAGGGCGCGGACCCAGGACAGCAGTTCGAGACCGTCGACGTCGGGCATGCCGAGGTCGCTGATCAGGAGATCGGGCGGCACCGCGCGCAGCAGGTCGAAGGCTTCGCGCGCGCTGCCCGCCAGGCGCACGCTGGCGCGGCAATCGGCCAGGATGCGCGCGATCAGCTCGCGCGCGTCGCGGTCGTCGTCGACCACCAGCACCGACAGGCCGCTCAGGTCGCGTACGCTCACTTCCGGGCTGGCGGGGGCGTCGATGCCGGGCGTTGGCGTCGCGTCCGAGCGGATCATGGCGGCACGCGCGGCGGCCAGGCCGCTGCGCGGCGCGATCTTGGCCAGCGGCAGCTCGACCGTGAAGCTGGCGCCCATGCCTTCGCCGGCGCTTTCGGCGCGCACCGTGCCGCCGTGCTGTTCGACCAGGTGCTTGACGATCGACAGGCCCAGGCCCAGCCCGCCGTGGCGGCGCGTCATCGAGGCGTCGGCCTGGCGGAAGCGCTCGAACACGTGGGTGATGAATTCGGGTTTGATGCCGGCGCCGTTGTCGCGCACCGTGATCGCCACCTGTTCGCCGTTGCGGGCGACGTCGATCTCGATCCGGCCCTCGCGCGCGCTGAACTTGATGGCGTTGGTGAGCAGGTTCCACACCACTTGCTGCAGGCGGCCAGGGTCGCCGGCCACCAGCGGACCGCCGGCGGCCGCGGTGCCATAGCGGCGCTCGATGCGGATGTTCTTGGCGTCGGCCGCCGGGCGCACGGTTTCGATGGCGGCCTCGATGAAGGCGGCCGGGTCGACCGTCTGCATGTCGAGCAAGACCTTGCCCGAGGTGATGCGGCTCATGTCGAGCAAATCTTCGATGAGTTGGGCCTGGGCGCGTGCGTTGCGCTCAATGGTGGTGAGGCCGCGTTCGAGGTCGGCGCCGTCGCGGCTGCCGCGCCGCAGCACCTGCGACCAGCCCAGGATCGCCGACAGCGGGGTGCGCAGTTCGTGCGACAGGGTGGCCAGGAATTCGTCCTTCATCTGGCTGGTACGCTCGGCCTCGGCGCGCGCTTCGCGCTCGTTCTCGAGCAGCACGGTGCGCTCTGCGGCGGCGCGGCTGGCGGCGTCCACCAGGCGGATATTGTCCAGGGCGATCGCGGCCTGGGCTGCGATGCCGCTGACGATGCGCTCGGTCTTGAGGGTGAACACCTCCGGTTCCGGGTGGCCGAAGAACATGGTGCCGAGCAGCTCGCCCGAACGCGCCACTACCGGCACCGCCATGTAGCTGCGCAGCGGCGGATGGCCGTCCGGAGCATCGAAGCGCGGGCCGGCCTCAAGGTAGCGCGGATCGGCGCGCAGGTCTTGCAGGCGCACCAGGCCGCCGGCGCGCAGGCCGGGGCCGAACAGCGAGTCGGCGTCCGGCTCGCCGATGCCCCTGAAGCCACTGGAGGTGGCGCCGCTGAGCGTGCTGAGCGAGAACAGGCTGCCGTCCTGGCCCTGGCCGACGTGGTAAAACGCGGCGTAGCGCGCGCCGGAGACGCCGGCGGCGGCGTCGGTGGCGGTCTGCATCAGCGAACGCAAATCGCGCGTCGAGGCCAGGATGGTGCCGGTGCTGTAGAGCAGCTCGAGCACGTGCGACTCTTCGCGCAGCGCCTGCTCGGCGCGCTTGACCTGGTCGACGTCGGTGTTGGTGCCGAACCAGCGCACCACGTTGCCGTCGCGATCGTGGACGGCTTCGACGCGAGTGAGAAACCAGCGGTAGTTGCCGTCGGCGCCGCGGATCGGGAATTCCATCTCGAACGGCGAGCCGGTGCGCACCGATTCGTCCCAGTGCTCGAGCACCGCCGGCAGCACTTCGGGGTCGTACATTTTCTTCCAGCCCCAGCCGGTGGTCTGCTCCGGCGTGCTGCCGGTGTATTCGTACCAGCGCTGGTTGAACCAGCTGATGGCGCCGTCCGGGTCGGCCATCCAGGCCAGTTGCGGAATGGTGTTGGCCAGGGCGCGCAGTTCTTCTTCGCTCTGGCGCAGGTGGTCGTCCGCTTCGCGCCGGGTGGTGATGTCCTGGGCCATGCCGGTCATGCCCAGCAGCGCGCCGCCATCGACCGCATCGGCGTGTTCCGGGCGGCCGACCAGCGCCACGCAGCGCGCCGCGCTGAGGGCGGTGGGCAGCAGGCGGCATTCGAGGTCGACGTCGGTGCCGCGCGCGAACGCGGCCAATACCGCGCGCCGCACCCGCACCCGGTCGGCGCGCACCAGGCGCGCGCGCAATTGCGGCCAGGTGAGCGGGGTATCGGCCGGCATGCCGAGGATCTCGGCGGCGCGTGGGCCGAACACCACGCGGTCGCTCTTCGCGTCCCAGCGCCAGTCGCCCAGGCGGCCGGCGGCCAGCGCCACCTGCAGCCGGTTGCTGTTGGCGTTCAAGGCTTGCTGGTCGCGCTTGCGCGCGGTGATGTCCTGGAAGTACAGGGTCAGGCCGTCGGGCGACGGGTAGACCCGCATCTCGAGCCAGCACTGCAGGCGGCGGTAGAAGAATTCGCGGTTGACGGTGATGCGGCTGTCCATCGCGCGCAGGCAATCGTCGGCCACCGAGGTGCCGTGCAGGTCTTCGAACTCGTCCCACAGCTTGCGCCCGACCAGGCCGCCGCGGCTCTTGTTGAGCGGCTTGACCATCTGCAGGGCGCGCCCGTTGATGTAGGTGATGCGCCAGTCGCGGTCGACGGCGCAGAAGCCGTCGGTCAGGCTTTCGAGCATGTTTTCCATGCGTTCGTTGGCCTGGCGCAGCGCTTCCTGGGCGGCGACCAGGTCCTGGCTGCTGGCGTTGTCAGTCATGCGCGACTCCGTGCGCAGGGGTGCGGCGCAGCAACCGAGCCGGCCGGGCGGGCCGGGCAGCGGGCGCTGCGATGTGTTTCAGTTGGAGTCTTCATCGATGCATTCGGCGGCCACGCGGGACGCCCGGGGTACGCCCGAAACCGGGCAGGGTGCGTTGTATTGTAGACCAGTCGAGCAGGGCTGACGCACACGCTTGCATGAGCCTCCCGGTTCGGGGCCGGTTCGAGGCCGGCCCCCAGCCGGTCTGGCTGGGACGACATCGGTTCAGCTCTGGGGTCGTTCGCCTGGCCGCGCCTGGCTTCAGGCGCCGCCGGCCGGCTGGCGCGCGACCTTGGCCAGCGCATCCTGCAGCTGGTCGAGTTCATACGGCTTTTGCAGCGACAGGTAAGGGAAGGTCAGGTGGCGCAGCAGCGTGTCGCCATAGCCGGAAGCGAAGATCACGCGCAGCGTCGGGTTGTCGTTCACCGCGCGCTGGGCCAGCTCGACGCCGGACATGCCGGGCAGGCTGACGTCCGAGAACAGCACGTCGTAGCGGCGGCTGGCCAGCAGCGCCAGCGCATCGTCGGGATGGGCCACGCCGTCGGCTTCGTGGCCGAAGGCCTTGAGCATTTCGCACACCAGGTACTGCGAATCGATATTGTCTTCGACCACCAGGATGGTCAGGCTGGCGTCGCCGCCGGCGTCCTCGACCGCGGCGACGGTCGCCGGGGCCAGCACCAGCAGCACGCCGCGCACGGCGCCGGTTTCATCGCGCACCGGGCTCAAGCGAAGGTCGAAGCGGTGTTCACGCGTTTCGCCCGGATGGCGGAAGGTCAGCGCAGTGTCGGGCGCGACGGTCGCTTCGCCACGCCAGGCGCGCGCCAGTGCCTCGCCCGCGGCCGCCATCGGCGGCGGCAGCACCGGCGGCACCGAGCCGCCCGGCACGCGGCCGTAGCCGGGACCGGCCAGCGCCCCATACGCCTCGTTGAACACCAGCACGGTTTCCGGTCCCCATACCAGCAGGGAAGGAAGCGGCGAATTGAGCAGCAGGTCGCCGGCCAGGCGCAGGGGCAGGGGCCAGCGGGCCGCGTCGCCCAGGGTGGTCGCGGACCAGTCGTAGGACGCGGTACTCCGGGCGGAGGTGTCGAAGTCGGGCATGGGGAGGTATGGGAGTGGAAACTTGTAGAAACGGAAATATGGCGCGCATCCTACACCAAATGGCGTGTGGCTGCTTTGTCAACCGTGCGCCACAGCTCAGCTGTTTGGTGTGTCCGGCGTCAATGCTTGTGCAGTGCATCCGGTGTGACGTCAACCGAAAACGGCCAAAAAAAAGCCCGCTTCGTTGGAAGCGGGCTGAATCTATTTCCTAGGAGGAGAATAGAGGAGACAAGTGCAGTATGCTGCAGCGCGTCAAATCAGTCCAATTTATATTTCTAATGACGGTCATTGCGATAATAAATATCCCACCCGTTTGTCAAGAGAGAAAGTGTGGCGTGCGCGCACTTGGTGCGTGAGAGAAAATGTTCTAGGATGGCAACTATGTCATCTCTTGTTTCATTTCCGTGCATCAAACGCCGTGATTGCAACCGGCTGCGCCGCATCGGCGCGCGCCCCGCTTGCCCATCCGGGACTATCATGAGCTCGACGTGGGCCGGCCGTTCGCGTTGCCGCGTCCTTGCAACGAAGCAGGGGCGGCATTGACCGCTTGATGATAACCATGACACCCATCCGACCCGACTGTCCCCAGCGCCCGGCGCGCCGGGCGCTGTCGCTGCCACTGCCACTGCCACTGCCGCTGCTGTTTGCGGCGCTGCCTGCGCTGATGCTGCCGACCGCGGCCGCCGGTACAGGTGCCGGCGCGCGGGTCGGCAGCGCGAATCTGGCGCTCGAGGCGGAGGTCGCCGCGCAAGCCCAGGCGCAGTCTGCCGAGGACAGCGCACTCGAGCGTCGCGTGAAAGCCGCCTTCCTGTATAAATTCCTGGGCTACGCCGAGTTCCCGGCGGCGGCGTTCGACAGTCCCGGCGCGCCGCTGGTGATCGGCGTGATCGGCGCCGACGACATCGCTGCCGAACTAACCCGCATCGTCGCCGGGCGCAATGTCAATGGCCGTCCGATCGTGGTGCGCCTGCTGCGCGAAGCGGACCTGGCGCAGTCGACCCACATGCTGTTCGTGGCCGGCGCCGACGATGTGCGCAGCACGCGCCTGCTGCGCGCGTCCGCGGCGCCGCTCACGGTCACCGAATGCGACGGCGGCCTCGCGGCCGGCGGCGTCATCAATTTCACCATCGTCGACGAACGGGTACGTTTCGACGTCTCGCTCGATGCGGCGGAAAAGAAAAATATCAAGCTCAGTTCGCGCCTCCTGGTCGTCGCGAACCGGGTGCAGAAAGGAGCCACCTGATGCCCATGCAAGATACCGGCTCGGTGCGCAGCAAGCTGATCCTCATGGCGGTGGCGACCACCGTGGTGGCGCTGCTGTCCGCCGGCGTAGCCATGCTGCTACTCGACCTGCGCACCTTCCAGCGCTACTGGATCGACGATCTCACCACCCAGGCCGACATCGTCGCCGGCGTGACCGCGCCGGCCGTGTCGTTCAACGACACCGCCGGCGCCACCCGCAGCCTGACCCTGTTGCGGGTGCGTCCCCAGATCATGGCCGCCGCCATCTACGGCGCCGGCGGCCAGCGCTTCGCCACCTATGTGCGCCCCGGCGCCAGCGCCAACCTGCCGGCGCGTCCGGAAGCGCCCGGCTACCGCATCGAGCATGGCGAAGTCAGCCTGTACCGCGACATCGTCGAGAACGGCGAGCGGGTCGGCACCGTGTACCTGCGTTCGCGCTACGGCGTGCTCGAGCGCGCGCTGAGCTACGGCGCAATCCTCGGCGGGGTGCTGCTCGGCGCGCTGGTGATTGCGGCGCTGGTGGCCTCGCGCCTGCAAGCGTCGATCACGCGCCCGCTGGAAGCGGTGACCGCGGTGGCGCGCCAGGTGGTGCAGCGGCGCGACTTCTCCTTGCGCGTGCCGGGCAAGGAGAAAGGCGAGATCGGGGTGCTGGTCGAAGCTTTCAACGACATGCTGGCCGAGATCGGGCGCCGTTCGGATGCGCTGCAGGCGGCCAACCGCACGCTCGAGCACGAGATGGGCGTGCGCCAGCGCGCGGAAGGCGCGCTGATCACGGCCGACCGGCGCAAGGACGAATTCCTGGCCACCCTGGCGCACGAGCTGCGCAATCCCCTGGCGCCGATCCGCACCGGCCTGGACATCCTGCGCATCAGGAGCGGCGACGCCCAGGCGACCCAGCGCGCCACCGACATCATGGAGCGCCAGCTGCGCCAGATGGTGCGCCTGGTAGACGATCTGCTGGACGTATCGCGCATCAATACCGGCAAGTTCACGATCAAGATGGGCCGGGTCGAACTCAAGGCGGTGGTCAACGATGCGCTGGAAGTGGTGCGCTCGTACATCGAGCTGCACGGGCACGAACTGGTGCTGGAGTTGCCGGACCGGCCGGTGTTCCTGCACGGCGACGCCACGCGCCTGGCGCAGATCCTGTCGAACCTGCTCAACAACGCCGCCAAATACACCAACCGCGGCGGGCGCGTGGTGCTCAAGGGCGCGGTCGAAGACAAGACCCTGATCCTGGAAGTGGCCGACACCGGCATTGGCCTGGCGCCCGACATGCTCGACTCGGTATTCGACATGTTCGTGCAGGTCGATTCCACGCTCGAGCGCAGCAATGCCGGCTTGGGCGTCGGCCTGTCGCTGGCGCGCAAACTGGTCGAGCTGCACGGCGGCAGCATCGCCGCCACCAGCGAAGGCCTGGGCCAGGGCAGTCGCTTCATCGTGCGCCTGCCGATCGTGGTCGAACCCGAGCCGCCGACCAAGCCGACCCCGGCCGCTTTCATCAGCACCGAGAGCTACCGCATCCTGCTGGCCGACGACAACGTCGACTTCGTCAACAGCATCGGCGCGCTGCTGACCGCCATGGGCCACAGCGTGGTAATCACCCACAATGGCCCGGATGCACTGGCGGCGGCGACGCGCTTCTGCCCGGACTACGCTTTCCTCGACATCGGCCTGCCGCACATGTCGGGCTACGACCTGGCGCGCGGCATCCGCAAACTACCGACCGGCGCCATGACGGTGCTGATCGCGGTGACCGGATGGGGGCAGGAAAAGGATCGCCAGCTGGCGTTCGAAGCCGGGTTCGACCACCACATGGTCAAGCCGGTGCGTTTCGAGCAGATCGAGGAAATCCTCGGCAACCGCAGCATCATCAAGAAGCTGCGCACCTGACGTCAATCCAGGCTGCACAATGAATGGACGGAAGCGGCGACGCTTCCGTCCCGGCCAACCGGCCTTGCCGGCTTACCCTTGTTGCGCCTTGCGGCGCCGCGCCAGCCATCCCAGCACACCCAGGCCGCCGAGCAGCATGCCGTAGGTTTCAGGTTCCGGCACCGGGGCCAGCATCACGGCGCCGCCGAAGCTGGCCGCCGTGTCCGACACCAGCGAACCGCTGATCTGCAGGTAGTAGTCACCCGCATCCAGGTTGTCGCTCGACAGGGTCCAGACATCGAGCGCACCGTCTTCCAGCAGCGTCCCGGCGCTGATCAAGGACTCATCGGCGTCGTACAGCGACAGGCCGGTGATGTCGAGCCCGACATCCGCGCTGCGGCTGATGGAGCCGATCACGGCGTCGAGATTGAGGCCGATGGTGCTGTCGACGGTGAAGGTGAAGCGGTCGGCAAAGGTCGCGCCAGAATTGTCTTCGGCGAAGCTGTCGCCGAAATAGGCGCTGAAGTCGGTCCAGTCGAGCGCTTGCGGCGAGCTGCTGATGTCCTGCGCCATGACGCCTGAAGAACCGAATGAGGCCGTTGCCACCACGATTGCAGCGATCCAAGATTTTTTCATGTCGTTCCTCGCAATGAAATCAGCCGCACAGGCAGCCGGGGTTAGGGGAATAGGAACTTCATGCTAGCAAACCGCCAAGCATATGAAAGCGGCATCGGTTTTGATGTACGAAAATGGCAACGCATGACGCACGACAATACTCTGCAGCCCGATGGCATCGACTTTATACGCCTCATAGGGGAGAGAGCAATGATCAAGTGCAGAGCAGAAAAAACAGGCTGAGTTTCGATGGTGGGGTAGGAGCAGGCTTACAAAAATGCGTGGAGGATGATTTCGACGTGGCCGCCACAGGTCAAGCGCGTTTAATTGAACGAGATAAAGAAGCTGGGCGCGGTGACGTGCTACTGCCGGGTTCAGGTGATATCGACCGGTGCGCGTTGGTTTGCGCGCGTGGAAAATCACGGCGCAAAAAGAAAAATGGCTCAGAATTTCTTCTGAGCCATTCTCTTTGAAACAGTTGGTGCGGCTGGCAGGAATCGAACCCACGACCCCTTGGTTCGTAGCCAAGTACTCTATCCAGCTGAGCTACAGCCGCCCGAGGCACGCATTATAGCAGCATGTGATGATTTGGCAAATACCTCTGAGTTTGCCTGTATCGCACTGGAAGAAATCAGTTCAAAACCCCTGGGCATCAG